>Ga0126369_10000003_pt1 | contig 143793 bp, 135 predicted proteins | sample PanSoiMetaPlot_1_FD_109646 | JGI IMG/M metagenome (GOLD analysis project Ga0126369, IMG submission 109646) | Tropical forest soil microbial communities from Panama - MetaG Plot_1 | ecosystem: Environmental > Terrestrial > Soil > Tropical forest > Bulk soil | place: Panama | collected 2016-02-17
CACACACCTTCTACGCCCGAGGACCAAAACCAAATCGACAAGAAGGTTTCGCACTATCGAATGCTGGAGGTTCTAGGAGGTGGTGGCAGGGGCGTGGTCTACAAAGCCGAGGACATCAAGCTCGGACGCCGCGTTGCACTGAAATTCTTGCCTGACGAATTGGCCGGCGAAGCCGCAGCCATGCAACGATTCGAGCGCGAGGCGCGAGCCGCGTCCGCACTCAACCATCCCAATATTTGCACGATCCACGCAGTCGAGGAGTGTGAGGGGTACCGGTTCCTTGTAATGGAGCTGCTTGAAGGCAAGACGCTGCGAGACATAATTGCGCGACAGGCAGATTCAAAGAGCGCTTTCGAAATCAAGCCGGTACTGGATACGGCGCTTCAAATCGCAAGCGGTCTTGAGGCAGCGCACCTGAAAGGCATCATCCATCGCGATATCAAACCGGCAAACATCTTCATTACCGACCACGGGCAAGCGAAAATACTGGATTTCGGCGTTGCCAAGCTCCATGAGTCTGAATCTGCGGAGCCTCAACCTCGATTATCAACCGAACAAGAGCCGAAGCAGGGATCGAGACCACTGCTGACCCTGACGCGCACCGGAGTCACCGTCGGGACCGCCGCTTACATGTCTCCGGAACAGGTACGAGGGGAACGACTGGATCCGCGCACCGACCTGTTCTCGTTTGGCCTAGTGCTTTATGAAATGGCAACCGGGCAGCGAGCTTTTCCAGGCGACACAGCGCCAGTACTGCATGATGCCATCCGCAACCGAGCGCCGGTTCCCGTGCGGGAGCTGAATCCTCAAGTTCCTGCAAAGCTGGAAAATATTATCTACAAGGCAATCGAGAAGGACCGCAGTATGCGGTATCAGGGCGCAGCGGAAATTCTTGCTGACCTGGAGTCCCTGAGAGTTGACACGAAACCGCGTCGCTCTCGCTGGTGGGCGGCCGCAGCTGGTGTTACAGCACTATTGGTCGTGACTCTGGTTTTCTGGTCCGCGGGGAGACGGACGCAGCAGTCAACGACGCCTGAGGTCAAAGTTCGACAGCTCACGGTTAATTCCTCCGATAATCGCGTTTTGAACGGTGTCATCTCTCCGGATGGCAAGCACCTCGTCTACGTCGATATGAAAGGCATGCACCTGCAGACAATCGACACGGGAGAGACTCGGGCCATTCCGATGCCGGACGATCTCAAGGACCAGAACGTAGAGTTTGCATGTGTTACTTGGTCTCCGGACAGTATCCATTTCTTGTGCAACGCTTATCCCGTTGGAGGTGACAGATTTCTTGTGACGGAAAAAGATCGTTGGAGCATTTGGGAATTCTCGGTGCAGGGAGGGAAACCGCGAATGCTTCGTGACATGGCAATTGCGTGCTGCTTCGCGCCGGACGGATATCAGATTGCGTATGGCGCGAATAGAAACGGGGAAATCTGGGTCATGGATGCTAACGGCGCAAATGCGCACAAAGTTCTCGACAGCGGAGACGATAGTAGCGTCATTGCGCAAGTGTGGTCCGCGGACAGCCAACGACTCATCTATAGCCACGAAAAAGGGCCAAACCTTCTCAACATGTTGAGCCGTGACTTGAGAAGTGCCACAACTACTGAGATCGAGACCGACTTTGGGAGAGACGCAGAGAATGTGCTGGCATTGACCGACGGCCGATGGGTCTTCGGGGAAGGAGAGGCGGGAACCATCCGCTCGTGTAACTTCTGGCTGGAGAGAAATGATCTCCGCACAGGGAAACTGATCGAGAAGTCGCGGCGATTGACCAACTGGACTGGTTTCTGCATGAATCCGACTAGTGCAACCGCAGATGGCAAGAAGATCGCATTCCTTCAATACTTCGGTCACCCGACCGTCTATGTTTCAGATCTCCACTCTAGTGGGACACGAATCAGCAACCTGCGTCACTTCACACTGACTGACACCTGGGATTATTGGTGCGCCTGGACACCAGACAGCAAGGCACTCATTTTCCATTCCACTCGCGGCGGCCGTGAAGCGATTTACAGGCAATCGCTGAACGGGGATTCGCCGGAGCTGCTGGTGCCAGATCGGAGCTCGGAGGGGTGTGATGTAAGTCCAGATGGTAAGTGGATTCTCTACGTTCAGGGTCCTAAATCCGACGAACCCTCGGGGCTGCGTCAACTCATGAGGATTCCAATTGGCGGCGGTACACCCCAGACGGTGTTCCCCTTGCTGCCTCGCCAACTTGGGCCAGAGTGTTCCAGGTCTTCATCCAACTTGTGTGCAATTGTTGAACTGATCGAAGGCCGAAAGGAGGTTATTCTTACGGCTTTCGATCCGGTGAAAGGGCTTGGGGCTGAGCTCGCGCGAATCCCACTCGATTACAAACCGGAAGATCCCGGCGTGATTCTTTCGCCTGACGGGACGCGCATAGCAGTTCTAGGGGCCGAAAACCGCATCAAGATTCTTACGATTCGTGGCGAATTGATCAATGAAATCCAGGTGAAGGGTCCAACCAGTCTATTCAACTTTAATTGGGCGCCGGACGGTTCGGCAATCTTTGTCACTGGCGCCATTCCGGGCGGACATGTGCTTCTGCGAGCGAGCTTGGATGGTCAAACCCGGCGCGTAACTGAGAGCCACTCGCCAGATTTCATCGCCGCCATGCCATCGCCCGACGGCCACCACCTGGCGTTGACGGGCGTAGGCGATACCGCAAACATGTGGATGATGGAGAACTTCTGAAGGCCCTCACTCACGTCGTGACCAAAACGATCGGGTACCCGCCACTGTCTTTATTCCAACTCAAAATTGAAGTTCTGCCTTCACCTGAATCATCCGCGACGATAGGCCTCTCCCATAAACGCCGGTTGGCGCACTCGCGCTATAAACGATCTGACCAAATGTAGACGCGCTAGAAAATCCGTCGGGCATGCCAAAATTCGGGTGGTTGAAAACGTTGAAAAACTGAAGTCCAATTCCGAGTAGTCCCGTATCCCAACCCGGCAATCTGGTGTTTTTCATAATCGTCAAGTCGGCGGTGAAGTAGCTAGGGCCATGAAAGCGATTGCGTCCCTGTGCGAAATTTACGACCGAACCACCGCACGGTTTCGAAGGATCAGTGGCATCGGGCTGATTTCCCATGTTGAAGTCCGTGATGCAACCTGGCTGAATGAAGTCCGCCGCAAGATTCGGTGTGCCGCCGGATAGCGTCAATGGTGTCTGGCACGGCCGTGGGACGGCTGGAATCACAGCTCCACGACCACATGGCAACTGTTTGCCAAGAGGATGAGCCGGCACAGCGTATAGCTGTCCCCCAAAGTTCTTCGTCGCAGACAACACGCTGGATGTCAAATTGTCATAGGCGGTGTATCGGAACCCGCCGCGCGCAAATATGGTTCCCGATATCTGCCAGCCGGATACCAGATAATCCGGACCGCGATGTCCAAGCAGGGTTTTCACCGGAATTTCCCAGACGTAGTCGGCATTGAATGAGTGGCGAATATCGTAGTCGGCTGGCCCATAGGCGCCGTGAGGATTGTTGGGATCCTGCGGGTTGATAGGGTTACCGCCAGCTCCGTTGACGAAAAGAAGCAGGCCTCCATTAGAGCCTTCGTCGAATGCACGACCATAGGTGTAGTTAGCTTGCAGGAGGCTCTGGCCCTCTGCCGCAAAGCGATGCTTGAAGGACGTCACCACACCGTGATAATTCGAAACGCCTACGCTCGTCATGCTGTTGACTGTGCTAAACCGCGGATCCGCGCAAGGTGGAATCGGCGGGCTGGTGCATTCTGCCTGAGGCAGACTGCCAAAACCGTAGGCATTGGCAGAGGTGTTCTGGATCAGTTCGTGGAGGCCATGATTGCCGAAGTAGCCGATTGTCACCGACGTGTTGGCCCCAAACAGCTGCTGCATTTCCAGGCTCCACTTTTGATACTGGGGTGAGAGAGTTTTGCGGCCGGGATTGACGAAAGCCGGAGTGAAGCCCGAGATTTGACTACCCGTGTGGAAGGCATCGAGAAAGGCCTCATTTGAGTTCCTAGCGTCAAGAAACAAGCTAGTGGTTTCACCTGGCGCAATATTGTTGTTGAAGACACCAAATTGATTGTTCAGTGGCGGATTTTGACTAAGGGATTCGGCGAGGGCACCGGGTAAGGAATCATAAAAAATTCCAATGCCTCCGCGGACCACCATATTGTGCGATATACCGATTGGTTGCCACGCGAAACTGATTCGTGGAGCCCACAAAATCCTATTCAGGTCGGGATATGCGTTCCGCTGATCGATCAGTATTGCTTTGTTGTATGGCTGGCTGGGATCATGAGACAGAGATTCGAACGGGCCATGCATCCGCGCAAAACAGCGGTCAGCGCAAACTGGATTGGACTGGTGCTCTACTCTTAGGGCCAGAGTGAACGCCACGTTGGGTCGTGCCCGCCAATCGTCCTGAGCGTAGACACCCAGATTGTAAAATGCGACGCGCTGCGAGCGGGCCGAGGCAAAAGACTGATACAGTGCCGAGAAATCAGCCTCTCCACCGTTTGCGTCAAACCCACCTTGATAAAAGGCATCCAATGAGAAAGGAAGTATATCTCCGGCCGAGTTAAAGCTGTACAAGAAGTCGTTGTGATCCACTCGTAAAAAATTGATCCCGATGCCGAGTTTGTGGCTGCCTCGAATTCCGGTCAGGTCATCCGCAATTTGCCACTGCGTGCTATTCGTTCCTACCGGGGCACCAAGACTAATACCGAGATTGCTGAAGCTGCAGCTCCCGCCGTCGCACCAGCCGAGTCTTGTCGGAAACGTGGCTTGGGTCTCCGTAAGATTTTTCGGCTGGAAAATCGCACTTCGCCACCACCCGCCCAACACGAATTGGTTCGCCGCCGAAGGCCCGATCGTGTGCGTCTGCACCAACTGGCCTTGCCACCACGGTTGATCAGTATCGAGGTTGAAAAGCGGGCTGATGGGATCAACGATGCGATTGATACCGTGGTCATATTGCACCAGGAAAAAAATGCGGTCTTTGACCGTCGCGTTCCAATCGACTCGGCCGGAAATTAGTGTTTCATTGATAGGCAGTGTTCCGTTCGCTACGAAGTTCACGGCGCACGGCAGCCCACCCAAGGTGAAGGAAGGATCACAACCTATCGGATCGAAGAAATTCCCAGGTTGAACGATATGTGTTCCTCTGGCAGCGTCATAGAGATCGAAAATCTGACGGTAGAATCCATGGGAAGCAGAAGTTGCTCCAAATTTTGTGTCAATATTGGCCATCGTTGCTGATTCAAATTCACTACTGGGCACGACTGTGGGGAAGACCAAGGGCAGCGTCAGATGCAAACCCTCAGCGTTAAAGAAGAAGAAAATCTTCTCTTTCCTGAGTGGCCCGCCCACCGATCCGGCCCATTGGTTGGCGATCGCGAAGGGACGCGGCTGGCGAAAGGCATTGTTGATCCAGTCATTCGCGTTCAACACGCGGCCATTCCAGAAGTACTCTGCATTTCCGTGAAACTCATTGCTCCCGGATTTCGTGATGTAATTAACATTCGTTCCGGCAAGAGTGCCGAATTGACCGGAGTAGCCATTAGTTATTACCGTCGCTTCCTGGATTTGGTTCTGACCAAGCATTAGCCCCAAAGGCCCCGTCTGATTTAGATTGAGGGCCATGTCATTGTCGTTCATCCCATTTAGCGTGAAGAGATTCGACGTGCCAGGCATGCCTAAACTGGAGAAGTTGCCCGCGCCGCCGTCGGTGTTCATCACTACGCCCGGGGCAGTCTGTGCGATGTAGGTCAGATCACTTCCGGAATTCGGCAGAGCCGAAATCTGTTCCCGATTGACGGCAGTCGAGAAATCGGCGCTCTCCGCTTGAAGCAACGGCACTTCGCTAGTGACGGTGATCTCGGTGGCCGGCGTCGCAATTGCCAGTGCCATATTCACCGATACCACAGGCCCAAGCAGCACATCCACGGTCTGTCGCCGCTCCCGAAACCCGGCATGCGTCACGGTCAACGTATATGTGCCGGGCAGCAGAAAGAAAAATCGGTACGCCCCCTCTCGATCGGTTCTTGTGGATTGGGTTGTACTCTTGGTTCTGTCCTTGATCTCAACATCCGCGCCGGCAAGTACCGCATTGCTCTGATCAGTGATGACTCCCGCTAGAGCGCCGGAAGTTGTTGTCTGGGCTTTCAATTTCTGGCAGGCGCACATTAAAAGGATCAGCAGTGCAAGCGCTGGGCGGAGCGGCCAGAGTCTCATCGAATCCACCCCAGGAGATTCAGTGAGCACACAAACTCACGAGGATCACATCATACCCTGACAAGATGCTTCGAGTGCCCCGTTTTATTTGCGGGTAAGCGATTGATCAAAGGTGAGTTGAAAAGAAATTGTGACCCGAGTTCTGTGATCGATCGTCATTGCGTCCTGGATACTTGGATTATGAAGGAATGCTTAGCTTCGCGGATAATGGAGAACACGCACAGTTGGAGGCTGAAACCGGGGACAAACACATTTACGCGCTGGAACAAACTCCGGCCAAGGAAAGCAAGAAAGAAAGCGAATATTCTGACTTCTTAAGCTTAGAGGGGCTGCTCCCATCTGCAAGCATCTCTCCAGCGGTGTCAGCAGCCCTATGCTTTCAGAAGGTACTTTGTCATCAATTCAGCAACTGTGTGAAGCACGTGAGAGACTCCGGTTGTTACGGAGACGACTAGAAAAGGCAGATGCCCGGTAATGCCAACGAAGGCGATGAAGCAGCCTAGAACGTCCCATGCGTTGAACGTTGGAGCCGAAGCAGACAGAAAGACGTAATCGAAGTACTTCTTCCCAACGATCCAGAGCGCGATCCAGCCACTAATTGAACCTACGAAGTTCAGCCAGCGTTGATACCACTGCCACACGGACTCGTGTCTTCGGCTCTTAGGATCAGTTATGAAGATCACGACCGCATGTTGGCCGAACCAAGCGCTCGCGAGAATAGCGAAAAACCAGTAGAGGTAGATCAGGTATTGACTCATGGCGTGGGCGCATACTAGCAAAAGAGCAAATGAAAGCCAAATAAGGCACTTCTGATTGAGCGGGGTCGCTTCCTGCTGTGTGCATCTGCTGACGGCTTCAGCGACCCTAACATAATCAGTCAGGGAGATAGGCACGCGATGAGCAAGGTCCAAGAGTTGAGAGACAAATTGAAAGCAGTGGCGGAAACGGTCGGCCTCGATTGGTCGCTGGAGTTCACTACCGGATGCTTTGAGGATAAGTGGTGCGGTAACGTCTCTTTGTCGGTACACAAAGTCCCGAGGATAGACGTAGCGGTGCCAGTAGGCAACGCCGACAGCATTGAACACTGCGCACAACTCCTTATCGAGAGAATCGACGACGCACTCAATGATCTTCGGAAACTACACGCATTGCCGCTGCCGAACTAACGGTTCAACAAACTCTGCCAAGCCACAGTCCGAGCAGACCGATAGTAGCGAGTTTCATCCTGCAGCGTGACTTTTGGTTTAGTTTGGGTTCACCAAATGGCCGGCAATGCTCACTCCGAATTGCCAAGTTTTCGGCAGCGGCGCAGGTAGCTTGTCAAGCCTTCTAACTCCGCTCAAGTGAAGAGAGCTTCCGCTTGATTCAGGCGCCCGGGCTTGTCCAGGTATCGGGCGCCACTAGCCCGGGCTTGGAAGAGGGAGGCACTCCTGATCAGGAGTGCCGACGGGGCGTCAAGAAGGTCTTGAGCGAAATTAATTAAATCCTCTCTGACCCACAAGTTTTTGCCAGGTCAAGTACTAACAACGACGATTAGGCCAGGGGGCTCGCATTCCCATCAGCTTGATTTCAAACGCGAGTTGCTCATACTGGTCCTCCACATCTGCCAATTCGCGTTGGAGCTGACGCCTCCGTAATGCCAAGCATGCCAGGTTTCTCCATTCTGAATCGTCTGAGATTTTCTCGGCTTCGTCAGATTTGTCTTTAACGTACATTTTCTCCTCCAATATCACCTCGGATTTCACCCTCATGCTCCCGTGCATTCACACATTCGCTGTCGCACGCACGCTCCGGCCAGTGGCCATGAAGGGCGAAAAAAGCTAGTTCTTCACCAGTGCGGCCTGCATATCTTTGTTCGTCCTGCTTCCAGAGCTTTCGCAACTCCTCGCGCTCCATCTTGTCGATTCGGCTCATTCCCCGCGGAGGCTCTGGGCGCTCGGGGTACTTGCCGGCTGAAGCCCAGGCCAAGAGTTCGTCGTCTGACAGCGCCTCAAGGAAGCGTTGATTACGAACCCAAGCCCTGAACTCCAGTTCTCGCTCCAACCGCTCGATCCGGCTGCTAGTTGTCGTCGCCATTGTGGCCTCCCGCCTCCCTCTCTGGATCACTTCTCAGCAGTGGAATTCGAATCACCCCAAGCGACGATTCCAGTTTCGATATGCGGCGTTCCATAGCCCCCTGCTCCAAAGAACGCAGCAGGACTCCGGCGAGGTAGCCAATGCCCTTTGCCACTCGCGGATCGAGTTGCCCACGTCGAAGCTGATTGATCGAGTCTGTGATCAGAGCGGAGACTTCGGAAGCATTCTCGAGCGTTATGTCGGGAGTATCGGGCGGGAGCACAGCGGCAGGGCGGCTCCGTTTGATGCCACCGTCGCGTCGCGCACGTTCGACGGTAGTTGATTGTTCAAGGTCGTGAAAGACACACACCGATTTTCCAGTCTGCGCGTCCGCGTCACACTTTGATCCATTCTTCTTAAGGAACCGACATTTGTCGGGCATAATTTTACCTACCTAGGTAGGGGATACCCTTAGGACTCAAGGGCTAGATTGTTAGGAGGCCAGGCAGAGCACCAAGAAATCGTCGGGAGTTGAGGGGGCCGCACCCCGCCATTGTCTTGCCAGCGGTCCCCGCGACCGTACCAAAAGCGTACCAAATACCGGCGAATATACCGGTATTTCCGGTTACGAGCCCTATCTAACCTGTTTAAAGTCAATTGCCGGTGGGTGGATGGAGATCGTGTGAAGATGGCACTCTACCGCTGAGTTAAGCGCCCGGCCTGTAAACCAAGACACTAGCAGCGTTTCTATCACGGTGCCAAGCTGGTGTCCTCTACTGTATTCGCACTCATTATACTCGACGAAATCCGAGCCAACGCAACCGCGCCCATGCCGCGAATCCATCACCGCGCCGAATAGTAGAAGCTGGCGCCAAGAACGTATCACTCGGGGGGCGTGGCGAATCAGGCACGTGGGTGGATCGGCGCGGTCGCGTGGTGAATCGTAATGCTAAGATTCCGGCAATGCCACAGCGCAAGGGGATCAAAGATGTGATGAAAGTCGCTCGGCGCCGTTTGGCGCACTCGGGCAAAACTTCGCATCGAGATGGCGCTGAGCTCGTTGTCATCACGGGCATGAGCGGCTCCGGCAAGGCCTCAGCGCTCAAGGCGTTCGAAGATCTTGGTTACTACTGTGTGGATAACCTGCCGGTGGAACTGATCCCGCGTTTTGCCGAGCTCGCCTTGCAATCGGGTGAGATTCCCCGGACCGCGCTCGTGGTGGATGTCCGCGAAGGCGCGCAACTCGACAAGCTTCCGTCAATCCTGAAGTCCGTGAAGCGGATGATCCCGACTCGGGTCATTTTTCTCGAGGCGAGCGACGCGTCGTTACTGCGCCGCTTCAGCGAGACACGCCGGCCGCATCCACTGGGGACTCATGCTCCGGTGCGGGCTTCGCTAACAGCCGAGCGGCGGCACCTGCGCCCGATCCGGGCGATTGCCGACATGGTGATCGATACTTCCAAGTTCAACGTACACGAGCTGCGTTCGCACCTGACGGATCGATTCAAGCAAAAATCTGGTGGCGACAAAACGATTCTCGTGTCGTGCGTGAGCTTTGGATACCGGCACGGTGTTCCGGATGACGCTGATCTTGTGTTCGACGTACGGTTTCTGCCGAATCCGCATTTTGTGCCAGAGTTTCGTCCGCTTACGGGAAGGCATCCGCGGGTTGCGAAGTATATCCGGTCATTTCCGCAGACGCAGGAATTCATTACGCGAATTTCGGAATTGCTGGTTTACTTGCTGCCTCACTACATCCGGGAGGGAAAGAGCTACCTGACGATCAGCTTCGGGTGCACTGGCGGACAGCATCGCTCGGTAATGATGGCGGAGGAGGTGGGCAAGCTGCTGCGCAAGGCGGCATATAAGGTGAAGGTTGTCCACCGGGACAGTCCAAAGTAGAACAAGCTCCAGATATTGGGTACCAGACGCTGCGGCCGGCGCTGAAACTGGAGGCTTTCTGCAGTTCTGACATGTAAAATTAAAGTCACAGCATGATTGAGTCTTCCCCTAAAGGCGCAGATTTGCTTCGGCAAGAGGAGTATTGATGCGCCAAATAACCCGCCTGTTGCGCTACGTCCTCCCCTACTGGTGGCAGTTTCTTGCATCGGTGGTGCTGATGGCGGGAGTAGGATTGCTCGACGCCTTCCGTTTGCTGCTGATCGGCCCGATCTTTGACCGCGTTCTGAACCCTGGGTCGCAGACCCGCACTATCCAACTACTAAAGGTTCCTTTCACGGACCATGTCATTCTGCTGCAACAGTTAGTGCCTTCTCATTTTCAGAATCCCTGGACAGTTGTGGCGTTCGCGCTGGTCGCAGCGACTGTGCTGAAAGGAATCTTCGATTACATCGGCACATACCTGGTGAACTATGCCGGGTTCGGCATGATCACCGACTTGCGCGACAGCCTATACGACGCAATCCTGCGACGCTCCGCGGCATTTTTCTCGAAACACACAACGGGCACTTTGCTGTCGACGATCATCAATGACATCGAGCGCGTGCAGTATGCCATGTCGAGCGTACTGTCGGAATTTCTCCAACAATTCTTCACGTTGCTGTTCACGGTGGGCGTCGTCATATTGCTGGGCGGGAAGCTGGCGTGGGTCCTTCTGCTGTTTGTGCCGGTGATTCTTTATTCATCGCGGAAAATCGGACGGCAGGTGCGCACGACGACCCGCACAGGCCAGGACAAACTCGCCGAGATCCAGAACATCCTGCACGAGACGATTACCGGCAACCGTATCGTGAAGGCCTTTGGGATGGAGAATTGGGAGATCTCCCGTTTCCGGAAAGCCGCCAAGCGCCTTTTCCGGGCCAACCTGCGGTCAGTGGCGGCGGCAGCGATTAGCTCTCCGCTGATGGATATTTTCGGATCGATCGCGATCGCGTTGCTGCTTCTGCTCGGCCGCGACCAGATCAACCGGCACGTATTCACGGCCGGAACGTTCCTCGCGTTTATTGTTGCGGTTTTCAAACTTTACGACCCGGTGCGGAAGTTTGCGCTCTTTAATAACAGTTTCCAGCAGGCGCTTGGAGCATCGTCGGAAATTTTCCGGTTTATGGACATCGAAGACGAGGTGCCCGAACGGCGCGATGCTAAGCGGTTGGCGCGGTTCGCTCACGGAATCCAGTTCGAGGCGGTCGGATTTTCATACGAAAACGGCGAGGGCTCGCGCGAGGTGCTGCACAATATCAATCTCGAAGTGGCCGCCGGCGAAGTAGTAGCGGTAGTGGGATCGAGTGGCGCCGGTAAGAGCACACTGGTGCATCTGATCCCGCGCTTCTTCGACGTCTCCAGCGGGCGCATAGTAGTCGACGGCAAGGATGTGCGTGATCTGACGCTGGCGTCGTTACGGTCGCAGGTTGGCATCGTCACGCAGGAGACGGTGCTCTTCAACGATACGGTGCGCAACAACATCGCTTATGGCCAGCCCCATGTCTCGCAGAAAGAAGTAGAAGCGGCGGCGCGAGCTGCGCTCGCGCATGATTTTATCCAGTGCCTTCCCGAGGGCTACGAGACAACAATTGGCGAACGGGGTGTGCGTCTTTCCGGAGGAGAGCGCCAGCGCATAGCCATTGCGCGCGCAATCCTGAAGAATGCGCCAATTTTGATACTGGATGAGGCTACTTCGGCGCTCGACAGCGAATCGGAGTCGCTGGTGCAATCGGCACTGCAAAATTTGATGACTGGGCGTACCGTGTTGGTGATCGCGCACCGGTTGTCGACGGTCCGTCGAGCGGACCGCATTGTGGTTCTCGAAAATGGCACCATCAGCGATATTGGCGCCCACGAGGAACTCATGCAAAAGTTGGGCACGTACCGTCGACTGTACGAACTGCAATTTGCAGAAGTAGAGAGAGTCAGTGGTTAGTGAATAGGCCGAACTCAAACACTTGCTATCGACTGATCACCGTCCACCTCTATCTCATATGGCCCTACGTTCAATGACGGGATTTGCGCAAGTCAAGGCGCAGGTCACTCCGGCGCTTGCGTTTTCCCTGATGCTGAAGTCGGTGAACCATCGCTTTCTCGATCTGCATTTCCGAATGCCTTCTGACACTGACGCGCTGGAAATGAAGCTGCGCCGGCTGCTTAAGGAAAAACTCGGCCGCGGACACGTGGAAGTCACGCTCAGCCTGGAGCATATTGGCGGTAACGGTGTCGCACTCAACCGCGAAATGGTCAACAGCTACGTGCAAGCTTTCCGCACGGCATCGGCCGAATTCGGCGTGGGCGGCGAGCCTGATCTCAATGTAGTTCTTCGAATGCCAGGGGCAATGGACTCTTCTGCCGAGAAAGTTGGGGAGGATCTCGAAGCGGCTGTCATGGCGAATGTCGAAGAGGCGTTGGCAAAGCTCAATCAGATGCGCGAGGAAGAGGGCCGTGGCACCGCCGCCGAACTACGAGAGCGCATGGCTCATTTGCTGAAAGCTGGCGCAGGCATGGAAGGACATCGCAACGCGATCTTGCGCAGTTACTCCGAACGACTGCAGTCGCGAATGCAGGAGATGCTGGGCGCGCAAATTGACAAAGAGCGAATACTCCAGGAAGCCGCGGTGCTTGTTGACCGCAGCGATATCCAGGAAGAGCTGGTCCGCCTGCAGACTCACGTCAAACATTTTCTCGGCCTGCTTGATCAGGGCGGCGAGGTCGGGAAAAAATTGGACTTTCTCCTCCAGGAAATGAACCGCGAAGCGAACACTCTACTTTCGAAGACTTCCGGATTGGCAGGCGAAGCGCTAAAAATTACTGAGATGGGCCTGCTGATGAAAGCGGAGATCGAAAAGTCACGCGAGCAGGTACAGAACCTGGAATGAGTATCGTCTACATTGTTTCCGCGCCTTCCGGCTCAGGCAAATCCACGCTGGTCAATGAATTGTTCAAGGTAGTGAAGGGACTGGATTTCTCGATTTCCTACACCACGCGTCCACCCCGCGGCAGCGAGCAAAACAGCAAAGAATATTTTTTTGTGAGCAAATCGGAGTTCGAAAGCATGATCGCCAAGGATGAGTTTCTCGAACATGCGAACGTCTTCGGAAACTACTACGGGACTGCACGCCGGTTTTTGCGGGAGGCCGAAGCGAGGGGAAACGATCTTCTGCTTGATATCGATGTGCAAGGCGCGGCGCAGATCAAGCAGCGAATTCCCGAGGCCGTCAGCATCTTTATCCTGCCCCCCGATCGCGACACGCTCGAGTGGCGGTTGCGCAACCGCGGGCTCGATTCGGAGTCGGTGATTGTCCGCCGTTTGGACACGGCCCGGCGAGAGATTGAGAAATACTCGAAATATGACTATATACTTGTAAACAACCGGCTCGAGCAGTCCACCGACGAATTGAAGGCGATTGTCCAGGCGGAACGGTTTCTGCGATCCAAGCGTCAACTGCCGCCCGAGGATGCTCATCTTCTGACGATCGCCAATGCCAGCCGGCTTGATCAGGCACGGGAACGCGTGCAGCCAATCTTGGCGTCTTTTCTTTCGCCAGCGGCACGCGGGAAGTGAATTTCGGGGGAGAGTATGAAATTGATGGACGGCTTCGACAGTAACTATCGCTACATCCTGGTAGCGGCGCGGCGGGCACGACAACTGCAAGGCGGCGCGCCGCCGGTGATCGACACCGGATCGCGCAAACCCTGCCGCATCGCGCAGGATGAAATTAAGGCCGGCAAAGTGAAGTGGCTGATTCCAGACACGCCGAAATCGGCGGTCGAAGCAGCGTCCGAGAGCCTCGAAAAGACATTCGGGGAAGACGCGTAGAAGTTCGCGGGCGACGAGTTTTCCGGCAAGGTGGTTTGCGCGCTTGCCGTTGTTCGCATGCGACAATGTTCCCCGCGTTGTAACGTGCGTGACCGGCGGTTGCACCTTCGAGCGGCGCGTCCGCATCCACTAATGGGATGCTGGTTTGCTCTGGAGATTCGGCTAACCGCAGAACTATGAAAATCGCTCTTGGCGTTTCCGGCGGAATTGCGGCTTACAAAGCAGCAGAGATCGTCCGGCTGCTGCAGGATCGCGGGATTCGCGTGCAGGTCATCATGACCCGTGCCGCGCAGGAATTCGTGCGGCCCCTCACCTTCGCCGCGCTCTCTGGAGAAAAAGTCATTACCCACCTTTTCGGGTCGGAAGATCAACCCGCCAATGTGGAATCCGCGATCGAGCACATAGCCGTCGCACAAGCGATAGACGCGTTGCTGGTTGCTCCGGCGACGGCTGACGTGCTGGCCAAGTTCGCGCAGGGAATTGCCAACGATTTCTTGAGCACACTGTATCTGGCGACTACCGCGCCCATAATCGTGGCACCAGCCATGAACGTCAATATGTGGAACCACCCTGCGACGCAGGCAAATCTCGAAATCCTGCGCACGCGCGGTGTGAAAATCGTGGAGCCGGGGACCGGATATCTGGCCTGCGGCATGACGGGTGCCGGCCGCCTCGCAGAGAACGAAGCAATTGTGTCCGCCACGCTTGCAGTCCTTGGCGCATCGCAGGATTTGACCGGAGAGACAGTGCTCGTAACGGCGGGGCCGACGCGAGAGAAGATCGATCCGGTGCGTTACATCACCAATCGTTCCAGCGGTCGCATGGGATATGCCATTGCGGAAGCTGCGTTACGGCGCGGCGCGCGCGTGCTGCTGGTGAGCGGGCCGACGGTAATTGCGGCGCCTGATGCCGCGGAAGTCACGCGCGTCGAAACTGCTGAAGAAATGCGTACGGCGGTGCTCAAACTCCTGCCCGAGAGCACCGTGGTTATCAAGACCGCGGCTGTTGCCGATTTTCGTCCGAAGGATGCCGCTGGCCAGAAGATCAAGCGTAAAGGTCCGATGACGCTGGAACTCGAACCAACACCGGACATCCTGTCGGAACTGGCGCGGCACAAAGATTCACAAATAGTCGTGGGTTTCGCGGCGGAAACAGAAAATGTCCTCGAGAATGCCCGCAAGAAGCTGGCCTCCAAGTCGCTGGATGCGATCGTCGTCAACGACGTGTCGAGGGAGGGTGTGGGTTTTGATTCTGACCGGAACGCCGTAACGATCATCGCCCATGACGAGATCATCGAGGTTCCTGAGACCTCCAAGTGGGAAGTGGCACAGCGTGTACTCGACCAGGTCGTTAAGCTACGCAAGCGCAACCGAGTGACATCCAGATAGGAGATTCCCTATGCACGTGTTGGCTCTGAGCGCACTTGTTGCGTTAGGCGGGATCGCTGTCACTCAAGAATCACCGGTTCCGGTTGAGAAGGAACCCCGCCACCATGTTGTCTTGAGCAACGATTCGATCATCGTGATGCACGTGACGATTCCTGCCGGCGAGAGTACCCTCTACCACACCCATTCTCATGACCGTGCAGCCGTTCACTTGACAGCGAATTCGCTTACTTTTCAGCTGCCAGGCAAGCCGGAGAGTGCCCCGGACAACTCACGGGTCGGCGAAGTTTCGGCGTCAGAGCAACGCGAGGGTGGCTACACGCACCGGGTGCACAACCTCGGTCCGGGCACTTTCGAAGTGGTGGATGTTGAATTCCTCCAGCGGCCGAAAGAGAAATCGGAACCGGCCGCTACCGTTGCGGCGGAGAATCCGAGTGGGCGCCTCTACAATTGGGTACTTGCGCCAGGCGCGAGTTCGACGGAGCATACTCACAACCGGCCGTATTTGATCCTTGCTGTTACGCCTTTTCCCCTAAAAATGAGCGCACCCGATGGGAGGTCGCTATCAGAGCAAGTGAAAGCAGGCGACTTTCATTGGATCGATTCCAAGGTGACCCACACTCTCACGAATGAAGGGTCGAGCGAAGCGCAAATCGTCGAAATCGAACTGAAATAGCTTCCAACCGGATTTGCTATTCTAATCGGCAATGCCCCACACGCTGGATCCGGAATTGCGTCGCGCTCTTGGCGAGCGTATCCGCTTCTATAACGAACTCGGAATCTATGATTTCTACAGGCGCGAATCGGTAGAACCAGCGCCAGGTGCGCCTGCTGCGGTCCTAGAATCAATAACCCAGCCAGAACTGAGAGAAGAGATGAGTCCAGGGAAATCCTCTGCTGCGACCGTGCCGCCGGTCGCTGAGGAAGATATGTTCGAAGTGGTCCCGCCCAAGCCCGAGCAAAAAATCGCGGACCCGGTAAAGGCGCTGAAGGTGATTCGCGAAGATCTCGGTGATTGCACGCGTTGCGTGCTGCACAAGCAGGGGCGCAAGCAGATCGTGTTCGGCGTCGGAAATCCAAACGCGGAACTGATGTTTGTGGGCGAGGGCCCCGGCGCGGATGAGGACGAGCAGGGCGAGCCGTTCGTGGGGCGCGCCGGACAATTGCTGAATAACATGATCAAGGCGATGGGCCTACGGCGAGAAGACGTCTACATTGCGAACGTCGTGAAGTGTCGTCCGCCGGGAAACCGCACGCCGGAGCGCGAGGAGTGCGAGACCTGCTCGCCATTCCTTATGCGGCAGATCGCAGTGATCAAGCCGAAAGTGGTCGTGGCTCTAGGGGCGGTGGCGGCCAAGACATTGCTGGCCATGAATTCGTCGATGGCGCAATTGCGCGGACGGTTCTACGACTTCAAGCCGGCGGGCGTCCGGAGCAACGATCCGGACTGGCAAGGATGCAAGCTAGCGGTGACGTATCATCCGGCGTTCCTGCTGCGCGATCCGCGACAGAAGGGCGAGGCGTGGAAAGATCTGCAGATGGTGATGAAGGAGCTGGGACTGAAGGTACCGCAACCCGGTCACTAGTCGCTGGTTGCTAGTCGCTAATATTTGCGCGTATGGGGCAGCCACTGCCTGTCGCCATACCCATTCACGATAGAATCGCCCGCTAAATGTCCCTCTTTTGCGATGTCGCTCTTCCCGTGCCGCTCGACATGGCATTCAGCTACGCCATTCCCGCCGGGATGGAGCCAGTGGTGGGCGGGCGCGTGCTCGTGCCCTTTCGCGAGAAGCGCATGCCGGGCATCGTCGTCGAACTTTATGACCGCGAACCCAAGGTCAAGACAAAAAAGGTCATTGAAACGCTGGACGCGGTGCCTGTACTCGATCAGCAACTGCTGAAACTCGGCCAGTGGATCGCAGACTACTATCTGGCGCCGATCGGCGAGGTTTTCCGCACCATGTTGCCGCTCTCGGCCGAGTTCAAGCGGTCCATTTTGTATTGCATTACTGACACGGGTCAGATGGCATTGCACCTCGCGGGGATGGAGGGATCGCCCGGTCGCTCACGCCGCACTCACGAGGAACAGCTTGTTGAGTTTCGCGTTCTTGATTACCTGGCCGAGCGCGAGAACGCGCGGGAAGAGAGCCTGCGCAGCGCCACAGGTGCTCCCAGAGCTCTGCTCACGGGCATGATCCGAAAGAAGTGGATCGCGCGTGAGGATGTGTCGGCGGCGCGGGAATCGTCGAGAACGTCGAAGGTGGCGATTTTAGTAAGTGCCGAGGTAGAAACGCTCGCTGCGTCACCAGAGACGGGGAAGTCGCGGTATCAGGAAGATCAGCCCAACGGTGAGGCACGCTTCTTGAAGCCGGTTTCGGGCGAGGATGAGACGCCCTCGCGACTGCCGGCGGTACGCCGGCGCTACGTACTCAATGCCAATCAGCGCACGCTAATTGAGACGCTAGCGGCTGCGGGAGGCAGGATTACAGTGGAGATGTTGCGCGGGCTCGACATTCCGCGCACCACTCTGGCGACGTTGGTGCGACGAGGCATGATCCAGTTGGTCGATGAGCCGCAGGAGTTCACTGTCTCGAAGATAAAGCCGCGGCGATCACCGTTTGAATTCGAGTTCAGTACGGCGCAGAAAAACGCGCTGTTGAATATCCGCAGCGGCGTTGCCTCAGGAAAATTCAGCGGCATGTTGCTGCATGGCGTAACGGGATCAGGCAAGACCGCCGTCTACTTGGCTGGCATGCGGGAAGTGCTCGAAGAGGGGCGGTCGGCGATTCTGCTCGTTCCAGAGATCGGCCTGACGCCAGCGGTAGCGGCCGACTTGCACCAGGTCTTCGGCGATGAGGTAGCGATCCTGCATTCGGGGCTCACCCACGCCGAGCGTGCTGAACAGTGGTATCGCATCAAGCGTGGAGAAGCGCGGGTTGTGGTCGGCACTCGCTCGGCCGTGTTTGCGCCGGTCAGCGATCTGGCTTTGTTAATCGTCGACGAGGAACAGGATTCTTCGTACAAGCAGGAAGAAACGCCCCGGTACCATGCGCGCGATGTGGCGGTAATGCGGGCCAAGATGGCCGGTGCGGCAGTGGTGCTGGGATCGGCGACGCCATCGCTCGAGTCGTACTACAACTCGCGGAAAAACAAGTATGCGCTGGTGGAACTGCCTGACAGGGTGGAACAGCGTCCGTTGCCGGAGGTCGAGATTCTCGACATGCGGCAGGAATTCCAGGAAACCGGGCAGGAGCAGGTAATTTCGCGCAAGCTGGCGGCGGAGATACGAGAACGCCTCGAGAAGAAAGAGCAGGTCATGGTGCTGCTGAATCGGCGTGGCTACTCACCGGTCGTTCTATGCAGGGCTTGCGGGAAATCTCTGGAATGCCGAAACTGCGCGATTGCGCTCACGCATCACAAGCGCGAGCACAAGATGGAGTGCCACTACTGCGGGTTCATCGCGCCAGTGCCGAAGAAATGTGCGCATTGCGGCAGCGAGTACGTGTATTTCGTGGGAACTGGATCCGAGAAGCTGGAGGAGTTGCTCCACGGTATGTTCCCGCAGGCGCGCATCGGCCGGCTGGACCGCGACACCGTCCGCGGCCGTGAGGACTTCGAGCGCACGCTCAATGCGCTGAACGAGGGCGAACTGGACATGCTGGTTGGCACGCAGATGATCGCCAAGGGTCACGACATCCATGGCGTGACGCTGGTGGGAGTGGTCGGCGCCGATATCGCACTCGGGCTACCAGATTTTCGCGCGGCTGAGCGCACCTTTCAGTTGCTCACGCAGGTGGCAGGGCGAGCCGGGCGCGGCAATGCGCCCGGCAAGGTCGTATTGCAGACCTACTTTCCCGATCACTATGCCGTACAGTTTGCCGCGCAGCACAATTTTGCAGGCTTCTACGACAAAGAATTGCAATTTCGCGCGTGGATGCACTATCCGCCGTACAGTACGATTGCGAATGTCCTGATCCGCAGCGAGAAACTTGACGATGCGCTCGGCTGGTCGCGAGAACTCGGGCGGTGGTTTGAGAAGACACGGCACGAAGGCATCCGCGTCTTGGGACCGGCAGCCGCGCCTATTGTCCGGCTGAAGCGTGATTTCCGCTATCACTTCATTCTGAAATCACCCAGCCGACAGAAGATGAATGCATTGTTGCGGGCGATGCTGGCAGGGGCTGCGGCGCGCAAGATTCCACGAACGCAGATCATCGTGGATGTCGATGCACTTTGGTTGATGTAGAAGCTGCGAGCCGATCATCTCTTGTGCAGTAAGTGACGAGCCTTGTCGCGCACTGTGTGCACGAACTCTCTTGCGTCGCTTTTGAGTTCCGGCCAAACGTCTCTTGCCGACGCGTGATTGAACGGCGCCGGAGTAAAGCTAAGCACCAACATGAGAAGCGCAAATGCCGCAATAATCCGGCGTCCTCCTCTCACCGCCGGACGAGGTTCGACTGGCGGATGCCGCATCGTCATAGCGAGCAGCACGGACCACAACAACCAGCCGGTCCAAAAATATCTGGCCAAGGGAATGAGTGCCAGAACGGTGAGAATCGAAACCGTGCGATGCAGCCGCGGAGATATCGAGTAGAGAATGTGTCCGCCGTCGAGCTGCCCGCCTGGAAGTAGGTTTAGAGCTGTGGCAAACATGCCTACCCAAGCGGCCGTTGCGATTGGGTGAAAGGAAAGGCTTCCGAGAGGCGCACCCAAATGCAGAAAGCGCGCGCACCACTGGAATGCCAGTGGGAAGCCCAATTCAAGATCGGTCGATGTCCGGTTAGCCAATGGATGTGAAAGTGAGAGGCCGTAAACAAGTGCACCACAGGCTGGAATGAATCCAGCAATCGGCCCTGCCACTCCGATATCGAAAAGGGCTGCGCGTGAGGGGATCGGGCTTTTGATCCGAATGAAGGCGCCCAGCGTGCCTATCAGGCTCGGAAATGGGATGAAGTAGGGAAGAGTCGCGTACACCCGGTAATGACGCGAATACAAATAGTGTCCCATCTCGTGAGCGAGCAGAATGAACATCAGCGTGAGCGAGAAAGGAAGTCCCAGAAGAAGGTTCGACGGCTGTTGCAGAATCCAGTCGATTGGGAAGAGCGAATGACTCTCCTCTGCGAGCGAAAACACGGGTCGGCTGTGCAGAAAATTGTCCTGCATTCCAGCGCCGACGATCATCGTCGTGAGGAATGTCGCTAGCAGCAGCACGATATGCAGCCAGACCCGCTGACGCGGTGGCTGGATGACCCAGACCGCGGGAGGTGTGCTGTCTTCGAGCTGACCAGAAAGAGACTGCGAGGGATTCGACATGCGGGGGGAATACGATTTTGGATTGTTGACTATTGATTGTTGATCGAAAGCTAATCTTCGACTATGAAGCTACTCTCACAATCGTCAATCAAAAATCATCAATCCGCAATGTTCTCAGTCGATCGACTGTAATTCCTTGCCGGGCTTGAAGCGGACGGCTTTCCCGGGCGGAATCGAGACTTCGGCGCCGGTGCGCGGGTTGCGTCCTATGCCCGTTTTGCGCGGACGCACGTTGAATACGCCGAAGCCGCGCAGTTCGATGCGGTCGCCGGTGGCGAGAGCCTTCTTCATGCTTTCAAAGACGGTCTCGACCGCAAGTTCAGCCTTAGTCTTCGTGATACCGGTGCGATTGACTACTTCGTTGATTATGTCGAGCTTGATCACGGGCGTCTCCCGCCTTCGAAATGCAAAGCGTTCTTCAAGTGATTGATGCTATGGGAGATAGGGTAGATTGTCAACGGGGTGACCATTCTCGTAATATGGCAGCAAGCCCAGCCAACTGAATTTGCGATTGGTGATTTGAAGTTTGCGATCGAAACCCGTGAAAGTTCTCGATCACACCTGAAATTACTGATTATAAGTTACCTATTACAATTTTTTCGATTCCCAGAGTCTCAAGGAGGCCCATGATTAAGTCTGACCGCTGGATCCGCCGGATGGCACAAGAACACGACATGATTAACCCCTACTCCGAGAAGCAGGTAAGCCAGGGGGTGATCTCGTATGGCGTCTCCAGCTACGGATACGACCTGCGCGTTTCCGATGAATTCAAGATTTTCACCAATGTCAACAGCACCATCGTCGATCCGAAACATTTCGACGAGCGCTCGTTCGTAACGGTTAACGCCGACGTGGCGATCATCCCGCCCAATTCGTTCGCTCTGGCGCGCTCGGTGGAGTACTTCAAGATTCCGCGCAGTGTTTTGACCGTCTGCGTCGGTAAGTCGACCTACGCGCGTTGCGGGATCATCGTCAACGTGACGCCCTTCGAGCCGGAATGGGAGGGCTTCGTGACCCTCGAAATTTCGAATACCACCCCCCTCCCCGCCAAGATCTACGCCAACGAGGGACTGTGCCAGATCCTGTTCTTCGAGTCGGACGAGATCTGCGAAACCAGCTACGCCGACCGCAAAGGCAAGTACCAGGCGCAAAAGGGAATCGTGCTGCCGAAGCTGTAGCATCAGTTGCGAATTGATGGCCGCTAGTTTCTGGTCCTAGCAGTTTGTGAAACTCCCTCTCATCGCCTTTCCGAGGTCGTCGTAGCTGTGTGCTGTAGATCACAGCGCCATTTTCTTTTCGGCTGCGATCATAGACCTTTCGCAGAGGAGAACTATGAAAGGCGACTCAAAGGTCATAAAACAACTCAATGATGCCCTCAGCGCCGAGCTAACGGCAATCGTGCAGTACATGACGCAATCCGAGATGTGCCAGAACTGGGGCTATGCGGGCCTGGCGGCGCGCACCAAAGTGCGGGCAATCGAAGAAATGCGACACGCTGAAAGCTTGATTGAACGGATTATCTTCCTCGACAGCGTTCCGAGCGTCGATGTGGGATTGAAGCCGCAACTGGGCGAGAACGTTGAGCAGCAGCTGGAGATTAATCACAAGGACGAAGTGGACGCGCGTCGGCAGTACAACGATGCCGCGAGAGTGTGCGTTGATTCGAGTGACGACGGTTCGCGTGCACTCTTCGAACGCATGATCCTGGATGAAGAGCGCCACATTGATTACCTGGAAGCACAGCTCCACTCGATCAAGGAGATGGGGATAGCAAATTACCTGATGACGCAGATGGGTGGGAAAGAAGAGTAGCACCGAGCACTCAGCACTACCAGAGCCCTAGTTGTTTATTCGACCGACGGACGTGTGTGACGCGAACCATCCGAGCACTCGCCTTTCGAATTCCCGGGGTGCGGCATGGTGGGCGCCGGTATGGACTGCACCCGGGACCTTCCAAACCTCCACTGAAGATGGATTCCTGGCCTGGATCAAGTCAGAGTGATATGGAGGGATGTTCCTGTCCTTTTCGCCGTGGATCAAGAGCACCGGCGTCCGAACCTGCGCGATAGCGTCGGCGGAAGAGGCTTTCTCCATGTTGAACCCGTATTTGAGGCGGGCATAGAGGAAGCCGATGTCGACGGTGGGATGGAAAAACGTCCGGCCGAGCCAAGGACCTGTGTCGAACGCTCGCCCGGCAGCGACTGCAGCAGTTGCGCAGCTCCCATTGATTCGCCCAACCCGTAGACGCAGCTTGGATGTTCGTTAGTCTCAATCCAATCGATCCAGCGATGAATGTCATCGGATTCCTTCAATCCGTAGCTGGCTAGTCCCTCGCTGTTGCCGTGAGCGCGCGCATCTGGAAGCAGAACCGAGTAACGATTCTGGACAAGCCACCTGCCATAGCCATACATCCCCATGCGATTGTAGGAGACGCCGTGCAACAGGATGACCGCGGCGCCGCTAGCATCCGGCGGACGCAGGAACCACGCTCGCAACGTGACGCCGTCGGCTGCTTTCAGTTCGACGTCGCGGAAGTCGATGTGAGCCTGCTCACCAGTCGCTCTCGCATTGCGCTCTTCGGAATCTGTAATTCGTGGACTCGGTGGGTGAAAAGCGATCCAACCCAGTCCGATTCCGCCCAGAACCGTCCCCGCAACATAAAGTGCCGTTAGAGCCAACAAGAACCGTCGCAAAAATCGTGTTCGCGATTTCGCCGGTTGAACGGCGTTTTGATACTTCGATGGTGCTGGGGGTTTCCCAATCAGCGGGTGCTGAGGGCTGATTGCTGAAGGCTGATGGCTATCTTTTTCCGTTCTCACCCTCTTTGAACATGTACTTAATGGCGGGTTTGTAGATCATGAGATTGGGTGCGCCGGAGCGGTTCAGCTTGATGCAATTTTTGTCGTACCACTCGATGATTCCCTGCACGACCTCGCCGTCGCGGAGCAGAACGACCATTGAAGTCTTGGTCTGCATCTGCTTCTGATAGTAGAAATTTTCAGCGTTGGTCTGCTCGACCGGAGCCGTCTTCTTACCGGCCGGAGCCGCACTTCGCTCCCGTCGCTCGGAATTCTGATGGTTGTGTCCATGATTGGAGCGGTCGCTACGGTTGAGTGAGGGCCGAATCAGCTTGCGATTAGCGAATCCCTCCTGTTCGGAACTTGACTGGCTGGCTGGAATGGAATCGAGAGTGTCTTTCATACGCACCACCTGCGCGCACGGCGGCGAATTGTGCCACACCACTGGTACGAGTGTTTGCGGAGACTGGGGTGTGAACCTAGGTTAACGGTACCACACTCCCAAAAAATATGACAATCTTTTGACAATGAAAACGGGTTGCGGGCGTGCGACTCTGAGCACATTCTTGCGAATTGGCCCGCATCGCGACGTTTTGCCCTAGTGTCTATGTCCTTTCGAGTGCCGCCGCAAACGCGTCGAGTGATAAGGAACGCAAGAGATTTCGTCTCATTCCGCGTTCGACTTCGTTCAAGCCCTCTGCCGCGCGCTGAATCCAGGCAAAATCTGCCAACTCCGCCATCTTCTTGAGTTCTCCCTGAACGTCGGTATTGCGAACCAGTTGCGGCGTTCCAGAGTGCAGAAACATAAGGTCTTGAAGTAGCAAATACAACGTCCGCAATAGGGCTTCTGTTTTAGCCCGGCCTTCGGCGCCTGGACGGTAGCTCTCTGTCACTTTGAATAGCTCGCTGTGATCTCCGCCGCGTAATCCTGAATTCAGGAGGATCAAAGCCTGCGACCGGGCTATCGTGTAGCTTTCCAGATTGAACGAAGTTGCTCGCCCGACCGCGCCTTCCGAGAGCCGCGCCACCAGCGAGCGTTGGCGAGAATTCCAATCAGGCCGTCGCTTGGCGAGAAATGCTTCTGTCTCTTCGGTGCTCAGGGCGCCGAGCGAAAATGTCATCGAGCGTGAGCGGATGGTGGGCAACAGTTCGCCGGGATTTTCGGCAAGCAGAAAAATCGTTGCGAATTCGGGAGGTTCTTCCAGAACTTTCAGCAGCGAGTTGGCAGCCTCCTTCATGAATGCGGAATCGGTGAAGATGTACACCCGCTCGCGTGCCTCGGTTGGCCGAAAATAAATGTTCTTGATGACGTGTCGAACCTGGTCGACCTTGATCATCATCTGCGGTGGATCAGGCGGGATGACCAGCACGTCCGTGTGAACCTGGACGAAGATGCGTGTTTCTTTCTTGTCAGCGTCGCGAAGGTTTTCGCGAGCTTCCACCGCCTCGGCAACCCGCGCATCGAGATCCTCGGCCTGCGCCAGCCGGATGCAGTTTGCGCAATGACCACAGAAGTCAGGCAAACCGTCCGTGAGCGGTTGTGTGAGGCAGTTCATGGTCCGAGCAAGCATGAGTGCCAGCGAGTATTTGCCCGCGCCTTGTGCGCCCGCCAGGATGGCCGCGTGTGGAAAACGGTTCCGCGCAAGCATCTCGCGCAAGCGATGGACGACTTTGGTGTTACCGATGAAATCCGAAAAGGGCATCTAAGACCCCGCGACTTTTGATTGACGATTTCTGATTTACATTGTCGGGTGCTCACTGAGTACTGCAAAACAACCTCTGGGCAAATCAAAAATCAAAAACCAAAATCAGAAATTATTTCCTTCCGCATCGTAGTGCCAATCAGAATTTAAGTTTCTTCCTCACCAGTTCCATGATTGCCGCATGCGTCTCCTGCGGAGTGCCGCGGGCGTCGATCACGTGCACACGCTGTGGTTCGCGAGACGCCAACGTGAAATACGCGTTTCGCACTCGGCCAAAAAAAGCCCGGTTTTCCTGTTCGAAACGATTTTCGTCCTTCGTGTGGCGGCTTTTGTGCACATGATTTCTGCGGCGCGCACGCTCGACGCTGGCGTTCACGTCATTGTCCAGAAGGATGGTCAGATCAGGCTGCAAGCCGCCACAGAGAATTTCGTGCAACTGCAGCACGGCCTTTGAACCGAGCTTCCGGCCTCCACCCTGGTACGCCTCGGTGGAATCGGTGAACCGGTCGCACAGAACCACGTGCCCCGCGGCAAGGGCGGGCTGAACCACTTCATGAATGTGCTGCGCACGCGACGCGAACATCAGCGCCATTTCCGTTTGCGACGAGAGGCCGGATGTCGCGGAGTGAAGAAGAACCTCGCGGATCCGCTCGCCGGTGGCGGTCCCCCCGGGCTCACGCGTGACGGTTACCGTCAACCCATGGGCTCGCAGAGCGCGCGCCAGTTTGCCCAGCTGCGTGCTCTTGCCGCTGCCATCGAGTCCTTCGAATGTAATGAATTTGCCGCGCAAAGACACTTCCCGAATCATAACAGCGGATTTCTCATGATTGCAGTGAAGTCGATCTTCAGTGGAGCTTGCGAATCAGCCGAAGGACGCGCACGGCACGATAAAGCGGGGAAAATTTTTCCGGAAGCCGGACGGCTGCAACGTCAGAGGCGGCAGGGGTCGACATAAGTCTCCACAGATACCGGACCTGATCAGTCCGCCGTTCGCGCAAATCGAGAATCCGCCGAAAGTAAAACGATGATTGGAAGTCATAAGCGGCGCTCCGGCCCAGACGCGCTGCGAATTCACGGGCGAGTGATTCAACATGGCGGTCTTTTGGAATCTCTTCCGCGGCTTCCTCCGGCAGATCGGCGCCAAGCACGTTCTTCGCGAGCGAGAAACCTACCGCGAGCATTCTCACCACTCCCAAGGTTTGTGCCCGAGCCCACAGGATCTGGTAATCGATCTTCTGCGAGCGGATGGTCTCTGCGATATCACAGAGCCAAATCATGCGCGTCCACAAGTGCTTGGCAGCATGGAGGCACAGGACCACCAACAAGTCTTCGGGGGCAAGCGAAGGCAACACCTGGCCGCTTACAACCACGCGCGTCGATCGCTGGATGAGGCCGTCGGATCGAAGGTCAATTGCATAAAAGGGAGGCAGAATACGCCACTGCAGTTCAACAAGATATTTGCCAGCTGGACCGTCGAATGCCAATTCATAGCCGTTCTTGAGTTCCATGCGCTCTGCGGCCTGGGTTAGAGCAGTCGAGGGTTGGTACTCCAGATCGGCGAGGGCCTGTTTCGCGGATTGAACGTCGCGCGGCGCAACCAGAAAGTCGAGATCCGAAAAACGTCGTAGTGCCAGATCGTTGTAAACCGACTCCGCCAGCAAAGGACCCTTATAGGGGACCGCCGCAATACTGCGGGCCGCGAAACCGCGACAAATTCGCACAAGTTCGCTTGCGAACCAGAGATTCCGCCGGACATTCTCAGCAAAACTCGCGCGCAGATCACGCTCAACCTCGGGAGGAATCCCGCGTCCATGGGCGAGCAGATTGTGTGCCAACAAAGGAAGCGTCCCATGGTATTCCGCCATTCTTAGAAGCGAGGGCCAATCGACTACTGCTTCACTGGCGCGAGCGATAGCCGCGATCCGCTCTGGGGAAAGGTGGCTGGCGGCGGCCGCGCACAAGAGCTCAAATTCCCTCGCAGGACTTTCGCGTTGGCTTTCCAATGTGAGCACAGGGGAAGAAGACGAAGAGCCGCTCATGTAAGCAGAGCCCGGAGGCGTACAGAGAAACCGCAGTCTCCGGGATTCGCCACTATAATACAGAGTCTTTCAGCGACACTTACGCGCTTAGTGCGGCTCATGGACCAAGTAGTTTTTGAATCCGTCCACAAGGTATTTCGCCATCGCCCCGCGCTCTTCAATTGGCTGGGGTGGGAGCGGCGCGGCGAAAGCGTCGCCCTGCGCGACGTCTCATTCAGCGTTTCCGAGGGAGAAGTGCTGGTCCTGCTCGGACCAAACGGCAGCGGCAAGACGACCATGCTGAAACTCACCTCGACGATGCTCCTGCCCGACGAAGGCTCAGTGCGAGTGGCCGGTTTTGACACCGCCCGTGACGGCGGTAGCGTACGCCGCTCGATAGGGATCGCGGTCGCCACCGAGCGATCGTTCTTCCCGCGTCTTTCAGCGCGCGAGAACCTCGATTTCTTCGCCACTCTCGACGAAGTTCCCCCTAGCGAACGAAACAGGCGGATCGATGAGGTTCTGGCGGGGACTGCTCTCGAAGAACAAGCCGATACGCTAGTAATGAAATTCTCGAGCGGCATGTATCAACGCCTGGGAATTGCACGAGCGCTCGTCAAGCATCCGACTGTGCTGTTGCTGGATGAACCCACTCGCAGTCTTGATGCTGGCTCGACTGCGCATTTCTGGACGATGCTTCGATCGCTGGCGCGCCAGAGAACCACCATTCTCCTTGCAACCCACAATTTTGCTGAGGCGGTTTCGATTGGGGATAGGCTGCTCCTGTTGCAAAAAGGCGAGATCCTGGCGCAGCGGTCTATCGGTAGTGGTGAGAGCTTTGAAGAACTGCGCTCGTTTTACTTCCGGTCCACTGGGGAGGTGGACGAGGCAGCGCCACTTAGTATGCGTTCCGGGGGGACCCTGTGACGTCTGTCGTGCGCAAGCTCTACGCAATCTTGCGTCGGGATTTGTTGACCGCAATCCGGCACCGCAGCGGGTTTGCGCTAACGTTCATTGGCTTGCTGGCACAACTCACCGCGTTCTATTGCCTGTCGCATGCGATCGGCCCGAGTTTCCGCCCGAATGGCGTCGAATACTTCCCGTTTTTGCTGGTGGGTACCGGCCTATATACGTTCTTCGTGATGAGTACGCAGGCCTTTCTGAGCACCGTTCAGGAGGCGCAACAGACGGGCACGATGGAAGTCCTGATGACGACTTCGACGCCGCCCGGGGAACTGGTGATCCTCAGTTCCATTTCCGCGTTCGCCGGAAATCTCGTGAACTTGACCGTGTACCTGGTCGCGGGAGTGGCGGTATTCCGCGCCGCGGTTCATGTGAATGTCGTGGCTTGCTTGGCGGTAATGTTTCTCTCACTGGCGATTGCACTTGCTCTGGGAATTGCGGCTGCAACCGTGCAAATTGCCTTCCAGAAGGGGTCGGCTCTCCTCTGGCTGATGAGTTCGGGCCTGTGGTTCCTGAGCGGAGCGATGTTTCCAGTGGAGAGTTTGCCGGGTCCGCTGGAGGTGCTCGCGCACCTTACTCCTTTCAACTACGCAGTTCAAGGAATGCGCTCGGCACTGCTGCAAGGCCAGTCCGTGTTTGACTTGAGTTCGACATTGGCCGCATTGGCAGGGTTCAGCCTCCTGTTACTGCCGCTCGCCCTGGGGGGGCTTTCTTTCAGCATGAAACGCGCAAGGCAGAATGGAACTCTTTCATTTTATTGATGTTTTAGATGTGACCTTCGAGCGCAAGCAAGGGCTGTATGTGCTTGGCACTTGTGAAAGTGCTGTAGTACACTGCGACCACACTACCCGGTAATTGAATCGAGGACGAGCGCGCGCTGAGGCTCTGCCAAACTTACTATGTCGGACCAATATCCATCTCGCGAAGGACAGAAACACGCAGAAGGCGTCCCCAAGAAGCCTTATTCCCGTCCGGCTTTCCGCTATGAGCGTGTCTTTGAGACTCACGCACTTTCATGCGGGAAGATCGCTTCGACGCAGCCCAACTGCCAATTCCAGACCAAGAGTTCCTGACAAGATCGTTATGAGCGCCGGCAACACCTGGAGCGGGCACCGCGAAGCGCTGGCAGTCGATTCCCTGCGTCAGAGCGGACGTCTGCGTATGCAGGTCCGCGGCGAAAGCATGCTGCCGACGCTGTGGCCAGGCGATGAGGTGAGTGTTCTTCGAGAGCCGCTGGAGAACATCCGGAAAGGCGACCTGGTCTTGGCCATCCGCGAAGGCCGGTTGTTTCTGCACCGCTTTGTGTCTCACACGTCGGACGGCGGATTTATCGCACGCGGAGATTCGGTTTCGCGAGCCGACCTTCCCTATCAGCCAAATGCATTGCTGGGAAAAGTTGTGACCGTGAATCGCGGCGGAAATGCAACGTGGCCATCGGCGGAGCCGCGGCTGGCCCAGCGCATGGTCAGTTTTTCGCTCTGCCATATCGGTGTGCTCCGACGCGCGGCCTTGTATATCCATTCGCAGTGGAAGTCGCAATCGTCCCGAGAAAACGCGACAGAAGTGAGCCAGACCAAAAATTCGACCTGCCCATAAAGACTGGGATTGGATGACGACTTCATTCCAACATCGCTGCATCGTCGAAATCGGGGGTATTCCGATTGCCGTCAGCACCGGTGATCTTGGCCTTTTCGGGTTGATCGAACGCCGATACAGCGGGTTTCTGAGCGACTCTCGTCCTGAGTTGGAGATAGAGCTTCAGAGAGTCGAGCAACCGGTATCGAGTCCGGACGAGGACGTCCGTGTATATCGGGAAGTCGAAGAGTGGGTACTGCACCGAGGCGACTTTCGCGCCCGCTGGAGTCCGCTGTCCGGCCAAGGCACAGTTCGACAGAATCTCAATCCTTACGCATTTGACTCGGTATTGCGGATTCTGCACAGCCTGCTACTTGCCGAGCGACATGGATTTCTGCTTCATGCGGCGAGCGTTATATGCGACGGAAAAGCCTGTTTGTTTTCCGGAGTGTCAGGGGCTGGCAAAACGACACTGGCGCGGTTGGCTCCGCAGGAAGCGACGCTTCTGACGGATGAAATTTCGTACGTTCGGCGGGCGGTTGAGGTCTATTCGGCCTATGGTACGCCATTCGCCGGCGAACTTGCCCAGCCAGGAGAAAACTGCGCGGCTCCAGTTTCAGCGTTGTTTTTCCTCGAGCAGGGGCCGGAGAACCTGGTTGAGGAACTACCCGCGCCGGAAGCTATGCGTCGCTTGATGCGCAATATTCTTTTCTTCGCCGACGATCCCGGGCTGGTCGAAAATGTTCTGAATACTGCATGCGACTTGGTTTCGCGTGTGTCCGCATGTCGCCTGGTGTTCTATCCTGATGCCAAAGTGTGGGACGTGGTCCGGCAATTCCAAGGATTGCCCGCTTATGTCTGAGACCTATATCACGCGCAGTTCGGCCATTGCGGCGCGGATGCTGGCAGGCGAGATGATGGTCATGAACTCCGTGGACTCGACATTCTTCACGCTGAATCCGGTCGCGACCGCAATCTGGCAAGCCGCCGACGGTCGCACTCCACTGCGGGAAATCGTGCGCACCAAGATTTGCGAGCAGTTCGATGTCGATCCCATGCAGGCGGAAAAAGATGCCCAAGAGTTCGTCACCGATTTGTCGCAGCACGGAATCTTGCTGGTATCGTCCGAGCCGTTTCCCGATACGGCAGCTTCTACGCGCCCCGAGGAGAAGCCATGAGCCTGCTGTCGGAAATGGGCCAGAAGGCATTCGACCTCGGAGTGCCGATCAGCGTGCACATTGACCTGACGTACCGCTGTAACGAGCGGTGCGTACACTGCTATCTCGACCATGATGATCACGGTGAGATGACCACTGATGAAATTAAGGGCATCCTCGATCAGTTGGCAGAAGCTGGCGTTTTCTTCCTGATTTTCAGCGGCGGCGAGGTTTTCCTGCGGCGGGATTTCTTCGAAATTCTCGAGTATGCGCGTCGCCTGCTCTTCAATGTGAAGATCAAGACAAACGCCGTCATGATCCGCGAAGTCGAAGCGCGGCGCATGCGCGCGCTGGGCGTCGATACCGTGCAGGTCAGCATCTATTCGCATCGCGCAGAGGTGCATGACGCCATCACAAAACTTCCTGGATCGTTCGAGCGCTCGATCAGCGCAATCCGCTTGCTTAAGCGCCAGGGGCTGAAGGTCACGATCGCCAACGTCTTAATGACATGGAATCTCGGCGATCACGTGGAAATCCGCAAACTTGCCGATGAACTGGGCGCGACGTACACGCTCGATCCGACCATTACGCCCATGATGGATGGTGATACTTCGGTTCTGGAGTTACGGATTCCAGGTGAAGAACTGAAAGAAGTGTTCAGGACGTCGGAACTCGTTCCCAACATGGAAGAGTTCTGCGCTCCACCGAAGCCAGTATCGGACTCAGATCTCGAGGGCTATTCCTGCAGCGCCGCCCATTCTTTCTGCTACATCTCACCATACGCTGACGTTTTTCCGTGCGTGCAGTTTCCGTTGCCGAGCGGCAATCTGCGGCGTCAGAAGTTCATCGATATCTGGAACGGGTCTCCGCAGTTGAACGAAGTGCGATCAGTTCGCGCCAAGGATCTTACGGTTTGTTCTTCCTGCTCACACGTGACTACATGCACGCGTTGTCCGGGCCTGGCATATCTTGAAGGAAGCATGCGCGGCCCATCGACTGCGGATTGCGAGAAGTCGTTCTTCCGGACTGGTATTCCGACGGCGAACATGTTGGCGCAGGGAGTTACGAAACCTGCTTCGCGGACATTGATTCAGATCAAGCCCGTCGCTGCAGCAAGCCTGTGAGATCGACAGATCTTCTGATCCACTAAACTCCGCGAAACCTCTTCCAATATTGAGCGGTTGTTCGCGCACGACGAGCTTCCCGGACGCGTCGGCCCAGATCCGCCGCTCTTTCGAGCGTCTCCACGTGGTGAGCGAAAGTCCGAACCCAGTCGGAAACGATGAGTGGGCACGACCGTCCCCCGCCCGCACTTTTTCAGGAACGGATGTGCTGATCCCAGGGAGTATCGTGTGAATCCCTGTTCACACGCCACTGAATCGTTTTCCAGATCAGTAGGTCATTCGGACGAAGACTATTGATCGAGGAGGGTAGCGCGGAGTTCCTGCGCCGGCAACGGCCGGGCGGGTTGAGATGAGCTGGTTAAGCGAGATTTGCCGCTGCTATATCTTCTTTCCCGGTCTGAAGCCTTGCGCTACCGGGCGTTCGATCAACCGCTCGGAATTCGCGAATTGTTCGACGATGCGTTCCAGGCTCGCGCGGCTCTCCGCGTTTTCGCCGGAGAACTTCAATGCCACGCCGATGCCCATGTCCATGCGAACGACATCAGCAATGATCGAAAGAGATGCGTGCTCGACCGAGAACGTGAGCTTAACCTGCGACCCGGGCAACAGCACCGTGCTGGTCTCGACATAACATCCGCCTAGGCTGAGGTTCGTGACGATGCCGAGTCCGGCGACCTCCGCGCCTGCAGGGGCAATTTCGGTGGTCAGCCGTCCTTTCACGCGCGGGTAGAGACGCCGATTCTTGTGCGTTGCCTGGCTCTGCTTTTGGATATACATCCGTCGATCAGCTTCAGCCAGCAGCCGTTCTGCGTCCGTACCGTCTTCAGGGAAAATCGCGGTGCCGACGCTCAGCGACAAGATGTCTTCGCGGCAGACGTCGATTCCGGCCTGACGCACCAGTTCGCGCATCTGCTCGGCCTTGCGCGCCGTTGCTTCCTCGGTGAGCCCGGGTGCAATCACGACGAATTCGTCCCCACCCATGCGGGCAACGTAGTCGTACTCGCGGCTGGTCTCTTTCAGAGAATGGGCGAACAGCCGCAATACGCGATTGCCCTCGAGGTGTCCGAACCGGTCGTTGATCTGCTTGAAACCATCCATGTCGCTGACCATAACCGTCAGCGTCGTCTTGTCGCGTTTGCAGCGCGCCAGTTCACGATCGAGCTGCATGAACAGCGATCGGGCGTTGGGCAGGCCGGTCAGGTAGTCAGTGGTCGCAGAATTTTCAGCTTGTTCGTACTTCAAAGCGTTTTCGATTGCGAGCGCCATCTTCGAACTGACAGCTAGCAGAATGCGAAGGTGATCGGAAGTGAAGAAGTCCTTTTCAGCGTGGTACAGTGCGGCAACGCCTACAACGCCCTGCAGCCCTTCGAGTGGGACGGCTAGGGCCGAACTCAAAGTCGAGAACTTGCTGTCATCGTTCAGGTATCCGGGTTCGACGGAAGGGTTGCCGTTCAGAATCGGTTTCAGGTTCTGCGCCACCCACCCAGAAAGACCCTGGCCAACGGGGATGCGCAACGAAGCGAAAAGCCGAAAATTGTCGCCATTCACATACTCGGGCACCAATTCGTCACCATGGCGAACATAGATTGCGATCGCGTCGTATGGAATCAGAGCACGCAGTTTCACTGAGAACACTGACAATGTTTCGCCGAGGCTAAGCGATGCTCCGAGGTCTTGGCTGAGTTCGAAAAGGGTTTGCGCCTCCTGCCTGGCCGCAGCGATGGAGCTCAAGAAACTGTGTTCGGGCATGGCACGGCGCTTTTGAGCTTCGAAGCCCGCTGCCGGTCTGACAGCATGCTCCATCTTTACTTCGGTCGATAGCTTGGACCACGCCTTGCCTTCGGTGCGAGCCCGGACCAGTTGCTCAAGGTCGATGTAGCGCCTCTGCAGGACCTTGACTACCTGGGGATCGAACGCCTTCCCAGACTGCTCTTCCAGCCGCGCCATGGCGTCTTCCATCGGAACCGCCCGCCGGTATTGGCGGTCGCTGGCAAGTGCATCGAGAAAGTCGACGGCCGCCAGGATGCGAGCGCCAATTGGAATCTGGGCGCCTTTCAGTCCAAACGGGTACCCCGTGCCGTCCCACTTCTCATGGTGGGCTCGCACGATCGGTACGACTGGATGCGGAAAACGAACGCGTTCCAGAATCTCGGCGCCCACGACGGGGTGGATTTTCATCTTCTCGAACTCTTCGGGGGTCAAACGACCGGGCTTGGAGATGATGTGCTCGGGAATGGCGAGTTTTCCGATATCGTGCAGCAAGGCCGCCGCTTGTAGCGCCTCGACCTCTCCGGGGCTGACTTTCAAATCCTTGGCCACTTCCAGGGCGTAGATGCGGACTCGCTGCAGGTGATCGTGGGTCGTCTGGTCTTTTGCTTCAATCGCGAGCGCCAGTGCCTCAATGGTCCGCATGTGCAAATCAGCCATCTCTTCCACGTGGCGCTTTTCATCTTCCAACTTGCCCAGATAGAGCCGGTAAGAGCGATAAATCAGAAACACGACCGGAAGAATCAGCAGCGAAGTCTGCCAGTCGGTGTACTCGTTCAACCATCCCATGAGGCCAGCGATGCCGGCGCCCACGAGATAGTACGGGAAGCTCCAGAAGTAGCAATCAGACCAGATTTTGCGCAGAGACTTCCGCTCGGTGAGTGAAATGACAGCTGCGACCGGCACTGTATTCGAAACGAAGTAGACGCATGCCGCGAGGAAAAGCAGCGTCGAAGGATTGCCGACCGCGCGATGAATCAGGGAGTAGCGATACGTAACGAATGTCGCGGCGATGGCCAGCGCAGTCGAGCAGACATTGAAAGCAACCTGGATCGGTACCGGCCGCTCACGATCGAAGCACTGCACGACGACGGCGGCGCAGCCGAGTGCCATGGTCTCTGAGAAACTAAGTTCGAGCACTCCCAGCAAGAGAAACAGAAAGTTCACCGACATGGTGCCGGTAATGCCTGGGAGGTTGACTTTCAGCCGCGAGGCCACCAGCGCGATCACCAGATAACAGAAAAATTTGAGCGGATCCTGACTCGTCCCGTGAAGGACGGTGTAGGTGAGGACACTTGTGCCACAGACCACCACCGCGGAAATGAACCCGCGAGCGGCAAAGCTCATATCCCTCCAAGATTGAGGGCGATGGTCCATTCTTTGCAGAGCGCCTCCTCCGGGAACCTGGGGGGTGGCTCTCGGTGCGGGGAAGAAACTCATACATAACAGCTAAGTCACTACAAATAAAGGAGTAACGCTCTTCCTGGGCAAACTTCGGTAACCAAGTGAAGTGACTTTGTTTGTGACCTCAGACAGGTAGGGGACTTAGCGACAGGCGCTCATCTGAGGGATAAGGTTCGCCGGGGAGAGGCGCATCGGAAGGTCTTTACAACAGACGAAAAAGAACTCTGCGCCGTCCTTCCCCGTGACGGCGCAGAGATTAATAGGAAACCGAGGATCTCGATTGCAAAAGAAGCTTTGCGAGCCACGGACCCGGGGTCTTGTCGAGATCGGGCACAGAGCCGAGGGGGCACGCTCCAGATCCCGTCAAGATGGTTTCCAATCCATAAAAACGACAAATCGGTGGAGATCCCTTCACGCGAGGAAACTATTTTTGGGTAGTTGAATCAGGGGTAGGCGGAACCGACTACTGCCGGAGCATGTTTTTAGCGATAAACCATACATTAGCTGGTCTTTCCGCCAGCCGACGCAATAGGTAGGGGTACCATTCGGTCCCGAATGGGATGTACACCCGCATCCGCCAGCCTTGTTTGACGAGGCCTTGTTGCAGATCTCGCCGAATACCGTGCAGCATCTGGAATTCAAAAGCGTCACGCGGAATGTTTTCGCGAGTGGCAAAGGCTTTTGCCCCGTTGATGATGGCCTCGTCGTGGGTGGCCAGGCCGTGATAGATGCCGCTTTTCATCAGGATCTTCATCAGCTTTATATAGTTACCGTCGACCTCTGACTTCTTCTGGAAAGCGATCTCGGGTGGCTCCTTGTATGCCCCTTTGCAGAGGCGGATGCGAATGCCCTCCGACAGCAGTTTCTCGACGTCCGCTTCAGAGCGCCGCATATAGGACTGGATCACAGCACCGACGCACCGAGCATTCCCAGGAGTGCGGTGCAGTTCGTGCACAAAGTCGAGGGTCCGTTGCGTGTAAGCCGAGCCTTCCATGTCGACACGGACAAAATTCTTCGGCGTCATGGCCGCAGCCTTGGAGACCAAATCGCGCACTTGCCCGAGCGCGAGGGACTCATCGACGTCAAGACCCATGTGGGTAAGCTTGACACTGACATTCGCATCCAGATGTTGTGCGGCAATCTGGTCGAGCAGTTCGTGGTAAAGCTTGGCGCTGGCGCGTGCTTCGTCGGCGTTGGTGACGTTTTCTCCGAGGTTGTCGATGGAGACACCCGCGCCGAATTGGTTGACGGCTTGTGCGGCGCGGATAGCATCTGCAACCTGCGTTCCGGCGACAAAGCGGCTGGAAGTCTGTTGTCCGAATCGGGAGCGCTCAGCAATCGCACGCAGCGAGCGACTCTCGGAGAGGGCGATAAACGCCGCTCTCAACACGAAGCACCTGGTTTTCGCGGGTTGTTACTGCCATGGACGTACATTGGCATTACAGTACTTTGTACCACAATGGAACGCTGGCTAGTGTGATCGTCGTCACGATCGATCTAGCAGTCTCGGCGGAGGTTATCTGGTGTGCGTCGTGTAAAATAGGCGTTTGGTTATGGATCTTTCGGCCATCCAGAAAGCGCTGCGAGAGCGCAACATCGACGCTTGGCTCTTTTACGATCATCATCATCGCGATCCAATTGCCTACCGCGTCCTGGGACTGCCCCAGGGCTTGATGGTGACCCGTCGCTGGTTTTACCTGATCCCGGCGAAAGGGGAGCCCGTAAAGCTTGTTCATCGCATCGAAGCCGGACATCTCGACTCGCTCCCTGGTGCGAAGCGGCAATACTCCGGATGGCAGGAACTGTTCGACAGCTTGAAAATTCTGCTCGCTGGGCACCGCGACATCGCAATGCAGTATTCGCCCAATAACCTGGTATTTACCGTGTCTCTGGTGGATGCCGGCACAGTCGATCTGGTGCGTGGTTTGGGCAAGAACGTAGTCAGTTCACAAGACCTGGTCGCTGAATTTGAGGCAACGCTAACCGATGAGCAGATCGGCACACATTTTGCCGCGCGGGATTTGATCGATAACTTGACGGCTGAGGCCTTCCGAGAGATCGGACGGCGCGTGCGCAATGGAGGCACCCATGAATTCGAAATGCAGCAATGGTTCATGGAGGCCTTTCGGCGCGAGAACATGGTGACTGACGATCCGCCGGTGGTAGCGGTGAATGCGAACAGCGGCAATCCGCATTATGAGCCGCGCGCAGAAACATCAAAGCCGATTCGGGAAGGCGATTTCGTGCTCCTCGACGTTTGGGCCAAGAAGGATATTCCCGGGGCTGTCTATTACGACATCACTTGGACCGGATTCGTGGGCGATGCTCCCTCTGAGAGACAGCGCGAAGTCTTCAAAAAGGTCAGTGAAGCCCGCGACATTGGCGTAAAGACCGTACTGGATGCGATCTCAGCGGGACGGCCCATAGCGGGTTGGGAGGTCGACCGGGCAGTGCGCGCGCATATCAAGCAAGCCGGCTTCGGCGATTTTTTCATTCACCGCACCGGGCATTCCATCGGTACCGAAGTGCACGCCAACGGCGCCAACATGGACGATCTCGAAATTCACGATGAGCGGCGCATCCTGCCCAACTCTTGCTTCTCGATCGAGCCGGGTGTTTACCTGCCCGAATTCGGAGTGCGTAGTGAGGTGAACGTGCTTGTGCGTCCGGGTCAAGCCGAGGTCACTGGTAAAATTCAACGCGAGATCGTGACGATCTGAATGGCCAATACCACAACAGATAAAGCCAGAAGCGCGGTGGCTGCGCCTCCGATGACGACGATGGCGATTGTCGCTCCCATCCTTGGATGGCTGATCCCCGGCGCCGGACACGTTCTGCTCAAACGCTACAACCGCGGCATCTTGCTGATGGTTTCGGTTGTTGCCATGTTCCTGATCGGCCTTGGCATGGACGGTCGGGTCTATCGCCCAAACGGAGGCGACATCCTCGATATCCTTGGATTCGTGGGTGACGTTGGCGCGGGTGGGCTGTACTTTATTGCTCGCATCATGGATTGGGGCCACGGATTGATCGCGCATGCGACCGCCGATTACGGAACGAAGTACCTGATCGTGGCGGGCTTGTTGAATTTCATTGCGGCAGCTGACGCTCACCACATAGCGCTGGGAAAGAAGCCATGAGCATATCGCTTTCGCACTTCAGCGCTGCCGTCGTTTTCGCGCTATTCGCGTCGGTCGTGTTTGGTATCACGCAGCGCGATACAACACGCGCTCAGTTTCGCTACGGTCTTTACTGCTTTGCCTTGTTCGTAGGAGGAGTAGTTCTGGCGGGCTGGTTGATGGCACTGCTACGGCGGTAAGTTGATAGAGCGGCGCTTGGCAACGTTTCTTGGCATCCTGCCGAGGCCTACATAATCAGTTCGCTGCTCTTCCTCACAATTGGGTGCTGCATTTCCCGCAGGTCATTCTTCACCTGGTTTAGTCCGTAAACACACTCTTCAAACTTGGACGAGAGTTGGGCGAACAACGGGGCGACTTTCGCGTATTCAAAGTACTCAAACTTAGAAACGATGTAGTAGCTTTCTTTGCCAGCTTTTACCCACTCCACTAGATTCTCCAGCCGATGGCGGCGAAGCCGAGAGTGATTGATGCTTTCCGGGAACATTCCCGCGAAAAACAGGGTGTAGTCCCCAATATGTTTTCGCACCTGGCGTTCACGGTCGAAGGATGGCGCGGGACCGTACACAGGATCCGACTCAAGCAGCATCTCCCCAATGTCGCTAAGCGGTTTGCCAACCGCATTCCGGATGCTGAAGACTTGTTCCGCATCGCAGAACTCCGCCAGCAATTGCGCGACATAACCTACAACCTGCGAATCACGAATTCCAATCTCTTCGGCATAATGCCGTCCCACCAGTTCAAGAAAGAGCTGCTGCAGCGGGTTGTGTTCTGGAATTGCGTTCGGGGCCCCCACTTCATCCCTCCTCTTCCGAGACATCATCGGAAGTCCACTTGGACCGATTACATAACGCACTAGAAAACTGAGCGCAAGTAACTTTCGGTTTCCGCCTACCAGTTGGTTAGAGGATTTCTGATAACAGTGAGTTTTCCGCTGCCAGTTGTTGGCAGACTCTCCTCCCGGCTGCTAATTGCGTGAATCCCGCCACGACCCTAGCGAATCCATTTGAGTCCATGTAGCGCGCACGGGGAAAGCATGGAGAAAATCGAATTGCTTTCGATGACGAAGTTCTGGAATTGCTTTCACTCTTCGAGATACTGAGACCGCAGCGAGGAGAAACAGGAATTCAATGCGCGTCTGTCGCAATCGATCGCCTCAATAACCTGGTTTTCGTGCCGTCTGCACTTCTTGCGAGCGATTTACTGTAAATTTTGGAGGAAGAATGAAACGTCTCAACATCTCCAGCGGTGCCCCCTGGGAGCCGATCGTTGGCTATTCACGAGCTGTGCGCGTCGGCAATGTAGTCCATGTCGCCGGCACAACTGCCACTGGTCCGGATGGCAAGATCGTGGGCTGCGGCGACCCCTATGCGCAGGCGATGCAGGCATTGAAGAACATTTCGTCCGCCTTGGAAAAAACCGGTGCATCGTTGCGGGACGTGGTACGTACACGCACCTTTGTAACGAATATCTCTGACTGGGAAAAGATCGGCAGAGCACATGGCGAATTCTTCAAGGACATTCGGCCGGTGGCAACATTAGTGGCGGTGACTGCTCTTGTATCGCCCGAGATGCTGGTAGAAATCGAGGCAGAAGCGATTGTTGAGGGTTAGCCGTTGCCGAGTGTGTATGAAAGACAAAGGCTCTCAAATTGCAACTTGAGAGCCCGACTGCAAAAATGAATGGGTTAACGCGCTGCGGTCACTTACTTCTTCTTGCGTTTCTTGCTGGCAGACTTTTTCTTCGGCGACTTCTTTGCTGCTTTTTTCTTTGCTTTCTTGGCGGGCTTCCTGGCTGCTTTCTTAGGAGCAGCTTTCTTCTTTGCTTTCTTGGCTGGTTTTTTGGCAGCTTTTTTTGCCTTCTTGGCCGGTGCCTTACGTGCGGGCTTGCTCTCGCCGCCACCTCCGCCGCCACTGGTGACCGGGGCTGGTTCGGGCTCAGGCTGGCGCTCCGGTAGTTCGCCTTCTTCAGTCATGCCAGGTTCTTCTTCTTCCTCTTCCTCCTCGTCAAAATCCTCTTCCAGCGATTCGCCATAAGCGCCGCTGTCGCCATATTCATCCATTTCATCGTCCCGACCATAGAGAGTCGGATCTTCGAATCGCATGTCTCCTCCTGCCGTGTTGCGGTCACCGCGCGGAGCGCGGGCCCGGGGAATTTAGTAGGACAACTTTCCTGCGAATTCAACTACCTTCGCGCAATGGCGCGCGATTATAGCACGCGGTGATTCCACGGCAGTATCGTGCATATCATCGAATTTGGCGAGAAGAAATTCTGCAGACTCAACTACAAAGTTAGAGCGGGCGAAACCAAGGCGAAATATTGTGACGACCGAGGGTTTTATTCGTAAGCGAGGGCATCGATGGGGTCTTTTTGCGCCGCTTTAAACGCCGGATAAAGTGCGCCCCCCACTGCCCCAACTATTGCAATTACCGCCGCTCGCACGATCCAGTTCGTATCCACGATCACTTGCAGAAGCGGCAATCTTTGGGCCAGCGTCGCCCGGGCCACCAAGCTGACCACCACCCCTACAACAATTCCGCCGATTGCCAGGAGTACAGTCTCCCTAAGCACAACATTGACGATATAGAATTTCGAGGCTCCCATCGCTTTCAGGATCCCAATCTCGCGAGTTCGTTCGAGAACGGCGGTGTACATCGCCTGAAAGATGACGATAAAGCCGATCACTACGGAGATTCCAATCACTACGTCGATGAAACTGGACAACCCGGGATAGTTCGTTGGGGTCATTTGCGAAATGTAATCGCGCATGGAACGAGCGACGTACATCTCCATCCCGGGAACGTGTTTGATTTCGTCAACGACCGCGGGAGCGTTTTCCGGATCATCGAGTTTCAAATAGAAAGTCGACGCTTTCCCCTGCGAGCCATTTAAGTCTTGCATCGTGCTCAAGGGAATGAACTTGCGGGCTCCTTTGCCGTTTTCTATGACACCTGAGATCTGAAATTCATGGTTCAGGATCTCCAGCTTGTCACCAGGTTTCAGGTGTTTAGCCTTGGCTAGGATGTCGTCCACGATCGCATTGTACGGACCCTGAAACGGCCCGCCTTTTAAGTACCGAAAAGGACCCGAAATTTGCTGGTAGGAGTCGAGATCGATGCCAGCGATGACCTCGAGGCTGCCGGCTGTCGATATCTGCGTTACGACGGGAGAGACATGCACGACGTGCGGAAGTTTGGCCAGGATTGTGCCGATCTTGATAGGCATTGGAGCGCCTGTTAGGCCCGAGATAACGGAAGACGCCGGAGGCAGAACGATCACGTCGGCGCCGATTCCCGCGGTCCTGGTACGTGAATCCTTCAGCATTCCGAGCGAAAGTCCCACGATAAGCAAAATCATTGTGACTTCTAAGGCAACGGCAACAATGCTGATCATCGACCGGATTGGACGATGCGACAGATTGCCTAAGATCATTCGATTCATCATCGGATTGTGTGCGCCTAGTTGGTGCTGTGATTGTTTCCACCCTTGGTGACGCCGGAATTCGTATTGTTCAGGCGGATCACTTCGGCCCCGGGGGGCTGCTCCAACGCAAACTGTTCGTTGGTCAGCGGCCGGTTGACGTCCAGTTTCACGATGTGCAACTGGATATCGTAGTACTCCTGCGGCATTTCGATCTCAATCGAGTTGGGGAACAGGATGGTGCCATAATCCGTGTACTGTTGATAGTGAGCATCGGTGACCAGGTTCCCCTGCTCATCGAAAACCTGCTGGCGATGCGGCCGTAAATCAGTACGACTGAATGAAATCTTTCTGGACAGGAACCATCCATTCTGGCCCTTGCGGATCACGGCGAGATCGTAGGTTGGCTGCTCAATCCGATGTCGCTTGGGATCGAGAACGGTTTCAATACCGCTTTCCACCACGGCGATATCGTCCGCGCCAATCTCCGGAATCAGCAGCGCGTCGTAAATGTGTTGAGGGCGCAAGTTCTCCAGCCTTTGGTCTGGTCGATAGCTCTGCACATTGTTCGATCCCACGACGAACTTGTTCTTCGGCGGGATCCAGAGCTTGAATTGCTGGCCATCGCTGACCATATCGAAGGCTGTGTTCCGGACCAGCGGAAGCAAGCCCTTCATACGAAGCATGGCCGGTCTGCGTGCCAGTACGTATCCTCGAATCTCTTTGTAATCAGTAACTTTATTGTTCTTCTCATCGCCCACCGAAGCGTCGATGTCGACGGTCGCCTGCAGGGACTGGATCTTATGTGCCTCTGAATTCACGTAGTCCAGCAATTCCTGCTGGGTCGCAGTCCTCAGGGCTGCATTGGTGAGATGGGGTTCAACCTTGCGGGTGCGGAAGAGACAACCACTCAATGGCAAAGTCGCGGCCAAGAGCAGAACGGAAGTCAGCCGAAGGCACGAATGGGCGATTCCTCGGCCGTTTCTTGTAGAGTCTTCTGCCACGGATATTCAGATTAGTATAAGGCAGGGCCGGATTCAGCGCTCGTTTCGGGCCAGCGCGTGGCGGTAAGCATTGACGTTCCGATTGTGCTCTTCCAGGCTACGGGCGAACCGATGATGCCCGTTTCCGCTTCCATCTGCTACAAAGTAGAGAAACTCTGTATTGGACGGATGCATGGCTGCTTCCAGCGCGCTTCGGCCGGGATTTCCGATAGGGCCGGGGGGCAATCCCGGATAGCGGTAGCTGTTGTAAGGTGACTGCACAGCCAGATCCGCATGATGTAGCGTGCCGGTGTACTGTCCGGACAACAATTCTGCATAAATGACACTGGGATCGGCATCCAGCGCCATCCTTCGGGCCAAGCGGTTGAAATAGACACTCGCAACCTGCGGCCGCTCTTCGGGAATCGCGGTTTCTTTCTCTACAATCGAAGCCATGGTGACAGTCCGATGCACGTCGATCGTCAGACCGATCTGCTGTGCTACCTGCCGGAACTGGCGCACCATCTCTCCAGCCATCTCCTGCAAGCTCTGGGTGCGCGTGAACTGGTATGTGTTAGGAAACAGATATCCCTCTAGCGATTTCGCATCCGGCGCCAGATCGGAAATAAGTTGAGTCTGCGTCTGCTCAACGTGAAGAAAATCTTCTTCCGAACTCAGTCCCGCCTCTTCCATGACCTTCGCGATGTCGAAGATGGTGTAGCCCTCTGGGATGGTGACGATGTGGAAATAGACATCGCCCCGAACGAGACGGTCATGTACCGAAACAAGGGTCGCCGGTTTGTCGAACAGATATTCCCCGGCTTTTAACGACTGTTTGCGGTGAACGGCTTGCCACACGCGAAATGCGAGAACGCTTCGGATTACTCCTGCCTTCTTGAGTTCATTCGCAATCCGGCGCGTGGAGTACCCCGAGCGCAGCAAGACGGAGACATTGGCTGGAGGCGAAACCGGTACATATATTTGCCAGATCGCCCAACCGGCAGCGCCCGCTACGATCGCAAACAAGAGTAGGAGTAGTTTTCGCAAAGTACAGTTTAGATGCTGCAGGAAGATTGCCGCGAAAACAGTAGATCGGCGAGGTGCCAAGAGTACAAGACCCGCAAACTCTCGCCCTGTGCCTTACTACTCACCCAACCAGGCTGCGTAGGGCTTGAGAGAGTCGACATGGTCAAAGATGATTTTCATGGCTGCAGTAATTGGTACCGCTAGCACTAGTCCAACCGCTCCCCACACGACCCCCCAAAACAGGAGGGCAATCGTCACCGCCAGCGGATTCAGTTTTAAACGGCTTCCCAAGAACTTCGGATAGAGCACATTCAGCGCGAAGAGGTGCAATGCAACCACTGAAAGAATCACCGCCAGCAGCGCAGGTGACTCAAGCTCACCCAGTCCTACCAGCAGGGGGGGTAATATGGCCAGGAATACGCCTAAGTACGGAACGAGACTCAGAAAACCGCTCAGAAAACCAATGAAGTAAAAGAATGGCACTCCCAGCAGTCCGAAGACCGCGACGCTAATTCCCGAAATCAATACTCCTACGAGCAGATTCCCAACGATGAATGCGCGCAGCATCTTAGCGATCAGGCCCAAGGTGACGAACGCGGTATTCCGATGCTCAAGCGGGAAGAGCATTACAGTCGCAGATCGTGCGTGATGCTTCCAGGTCAAAAGGAAGTAGACGAGGAATGGAATGAACGAAGCCGCCAGGAGATCATCCGTGATCGACCCGAATCCGTGAGTCAGCATGTCGGCCCAACTGGTCGCGGGACGAACCCGGATTACATCCTTTGCATCCGGCTCTTGCACTGCTTCGGTCGTGCGTTCGATTCTCTCGGCTTGTAATCGAACCGGCTGGAGCAACGACCGGATCTTCTGCGAATACTTGGGCAGGCTATCGACAAACACTGCCGCCCGACTATATGAAACCGAAACGATGCCATAGAGCAGTCCGACGAGGAGCAGGACTGCGATGAACGAGGCAACCCCGCGGGGCAGCCGCAACAGTTCGAATGCCTCGGCGACCGGAGCCAGCATGAAGCTCAGCAGGATTGAGAAGAAGAAGACGGCGAGAATGACTTCGCCGTAGTAAACAAACGCAAGTATCAACGCAATTCCCAGTAGCGTCAGTGACCAATGATCGGTTCGGACTGCCTTCCTCTGGGACTCGGCCATCTGCACCTGGAGCTCGCTCATGAGAGCCGGCCCACTATTCTGCCTGAGAGCATGAAGTTTTGCACGGGCTGTCTTGCCGACCCCACGTATTCCGCTGGGCTTATTGAGTTGTTATACGGATTGGCAACTCGAAAAAGAGGCCATTGACTCTGGACCACGTCCCATCAATGATCATTCCGTGAGCAGTTCCAACACGACCGTACCGATTCCAGGGCGGATTCTCGCGCTTGATGTGGGCACCCGGCGGATCGGCATTGCCGTTTCCGACCCGTTGGGCATCACTGCCCAGGGCCTTCCCACGCTACAGCGTCAGAACAAGCGGCGCGATTACGAAGCGTTGGGCCGTCTACTTGAGGACTATAAGGTGCGAGCGATCGTGGTCGGGCTCCCGCTGCGGCTGAGCGGCGCGGAGGGTACGCAGTCCGAAAAGATGCGTCGCTTTGCCGAAGAATTGCAAACGCATTTCGGTATCACTGTTCACTTGTGGGACGAGCGCTGGACCTCCACGCAGGCCAATCGCCTGCTTCGCGAAGCAGAGCTCTCGATTCAAAAACGTGGGCAGGCTGTCGATCAGATGGCAGCCGTCCTGATTCTGCAGTCATGGATGGAAGCGCATCCGACTGAGAACCCTCGCGGCGAGAGTAATGGGCAGGAACTGGGAGACTAGGCTTTTGCTTTGGCCTTGAGTTTGACCTGGCCATCCTGCACTTCCACTGAGTAGACGACCTTGTCGCACTTGTGCTGTTTGCGTATTTCAGCAGTTTTCTTCTGCACGAAGGCGGCAAATGAATCAACATTACCGCCGACTTTTTCTCCAGATTTCTTTTTCGCTTCGTTTAGTGCCTTGAAGAGGGACTCGACTTTGTCGCGTTCGGACTGCGCGTCAGAGCAAGTGATTGTGAAAGGCTGATCCTCCGCTGCGCCCGCGCGCGAAACGCCATAGGCATGATGCTTCTGTTCTTGTCCGCCGGCATCCCGAACTCCCTGAACTGAAAGGATCGCGTCCTGTGGGCGCCGGTAGCCTTCTTCCCGGATTCTCATCTTCTTGCGCCAGAGGTCGCTTTGGATTGCATAGCGCTGCGCCATTTCGTTGTACCGAAAGCGTTGCGAGAAACTCATACGCGCACCGTCGCTGAACTTGCGCAAGAGCGAGGTAACCTTCCACTCGACATCGGTCGGCGGACGCTTGGTGGGATTGTTGAAAAAAATTTCGTACTCAATCTTCAACCGGCGCAGTTGCTGGTCGAGGAGATTCAGTTCCTCATCGATGGTCACGAAGTGGCCCCTCGACAATAGCTTAGCTTTGGAAACAGACCAGGGGCAGGTACCCAGGGGACAGCCAGAAACTAGTACGAAAGTACCTCATTTTGCAGATGGGAAAGGACTTCGGAGAGTTTAGAACACCCCAAACATCTGGTCCTATTTCGCCGCCATTTTCTTAACCATCGCGAGCACGAGCTTGCGGTCGCTGTCGTTGAGATTGACGGCGTAGCGACGGATTTGACTGAGGAAGCGAACTTCATCATCGGAGAGTTGTGGTAGTCCCTTGCTCCCATTGCTGTGGCCTTCAGAGAAAAATTGCGAGAGCGGAAGGTCCATTGCCCCTGCAATTTTCGAAAGTGTGTCGAGTGAAGGGATGGTATGTCCGTTCTCCACGCGTGAGAGATAGCAACGGAGCAAACCGGTTCGCTTCTCGATGTCGCCCTGCGACATCCCTTTCTGAAGCCGGTAATTTCGGATGGTCTCGCCGATATTCATAGGTACGCGACCGAAACAGCCGCGCAAAAGATGGCTGCATAGTAAACAGAGTCATACCGTCTGGCAAGTGGAAATTACTCTTGCCCTAAACTGCTGACATAAAGATGCACTTGCTTCTTGCGTGTAAGTGCGGTAAGCGATTTGTGCGCTGTGTCACTTCTTCAAGTTCGCTGCGAGAAAATCCACAGTGCGCTGCCATGCGTCTTGCGCGTCGGCGGCTCGGTAACCCTGCTTATTATTTGGGTTCTCGAATGCGTGTCCGGCGTCAGGATAGATCTTGATGTCTGCTTTCTTACCCAACTGCTGCAGAGCTGCCTGGAATTTCTTGACGTCATCGGGCGTAATGCCTCGGTCCTGACCACCAAAGTTGCCGAGGATCGGGCCATTGATCTTCTTCAGTTCGTTCGAGTCGGTGGCGAGATGTCCGTAATTGATCACCGTCGCCGCCAGATTAGGCTCCAGCAGCGCCACGTCGAGCGAATAGCCGCCACCCATGCACCATCCGATGGATGCAATGCGATCTTTTTTCACGTTCGGTTGCGAAGCAAGATAGTCGAAGGCTGCCTTCAAGTCGCCGTTCGCGCGATCCTCCGGAACGCCACGCATGAGTTCGTGCGCGAGATCGGGATTGTCCGCCACTTTTCCGCGATATAGATCGACGGCAAGGGCAACATATCCCTGATCGGCCAATTTGGAAGCCTGCTCCTTTACCCAGTCATTCAGCCCCCACCATTCGTGAATCACTATGATGGCCGGGAACGGCCCTTTGCCTGATGGCGAGTACAACATTCCAGTGACTGTTTCTTCTCCGGATTTGTAAGAGACTGACTTTCCATCAGCCGCGAATGCATTCAGCGAAAAAGCGATCATCAGCGAAAGGAGAAAAAGCTTCATAGTGTCACCTACCATGCTTACTCTTATGCTAACAGGAAGTTGTTGGCTTTTAGTTTTCCTCGACAGGCGGACTTCAGCAGCGCTCCGCACTCCGTATCAGCTGAAAGTCTGACTTGCCCTAAGTTGGCTATTGTTTCCCAGCCACCTTGCTGTACCAGGTTCCCGAAGCCTTGACGGTGCGCTTCTGGGTCTTGAAATCGACGTAGGTCAGTCCAAAATGCTGGCTCAGCCCTTCTGCCCATTCAAAATTGTCGAGCAGGCTCCAGGCGTAATGTGCACGAACATCGGCGCCGTCGCGGATAGCATTAGCGAGTTCGGAGAGGTATTGCTGGTAATAGGCAATCCTTCGTGTGTCGTTCACCGTACCATCTGAACCGGGGGAATCATTGTAGGCGCAACCGCATTCTGTAATCTCGATCACCGGCCGGTTGTAGTCGCGAGTGACTCGCATCACCATGTCATAGAGTGCGGGTGGCCACACTTCCCAATCCATGTCGGTCCTCGGGCCCTTTGCTCCGCCTTCCATGCGCGCCGGGAGCAGGAAAAACCGCGGGTCCGTGAGACGTTCGCCTAGACTGACGGCGGAGACGACGGTGCGGTAATAGAGATTGATTCCGATGAAGTCCAACGGCGCGCGCACCAGTTCCATGTCGTCCTGTTGAACTTTCATCAGCACAGCGGGATTGAACGCGAAGGGCCATGGATATCGTCCGCGCATGGCAGGGTCTAGAAACCAGGCGTTCGTGATGGCATGCGCTCGTTCAGCGGCAATTCTGTCTTGTTCGGAGTCCGTGGCGGGTACACATGGCGACATGCTGAATGCGCCGCCAACCCGTAGATTCGGTCGCACGGATTTCACAGCCCGAAATCCTGTCCCTTGGGCGAGGTTTGCGGTATGGGTGGCGCGCAGGAAATCGAAGATACTCTTTCGTCCGGGTGCGTGTGTGCCATCGAGATATCCCAAACTGGTGAACGCCGCGGGTTCGTTCAGAAGCACCCACGTATCGACCCGGTCTCCGAGCGCGCGCGCAACGATCTCTGCATAGTCAGCGAAACGTCCGGCGAGATCACGGTTGGGCCAGCCTCCCGCATCCTCCAGTTTCTGGGGCAGATCCCAGTGATAGAGCGTAAGCATGGGACGAATGCGCGAGCCCAACAGCTCGTCCACTAAACGGCTATAGAAGTCGAGCCCTTTGGGATTGACCTTGCCTGAGCCCTCGGGCTGGATGCGCGGCCATGACACCGAGAATCGGTAGCTGTCGAGATTTAGCCGCTTCATGATCTCGACATCTTCGCGATAGCGATGATAGTGGTCGCACGAAACATCGCCAGTCGTACCATCTTTGATTCGGCCGTGTTGATGTACGAAACGATCCCAAATCGACTCGCCCTTGCCGTCTTCGTTCCATGCGCCTTCAACCTGGTAAGCCGCCGTGGCCGCACCCCAGCAGAAACCCTTTGGAAAAGTAAGCGCTGCTCGGGGCGGCATTTTCGTCGCGAGCGCCTCCAGGCCGCCGAGAGGTGGACATGCGGCGGCTGCGGCAAGGGATCCCAGGAATGTGCGTCGTGTAATCAGCACTTTGAAATGTGCATTGGAATTTGGGACCAGCCGGGGCTGGCTGTCCCAAAATCTAATTATGCTTGATAAACTTGCCGTTTTTCTGCCCGGTTAGCGAGTTATACAACGTTTCCAGGAACGTATCCTGATTGATAAAGTCGCCTGAATACTTTTTCCAAGGATCAAGAATCTTTTGATCCTTCATCTGCGCAAGCGTCATTTTCTTGTCGAGCGAGCCTTGGACCGCAGCACGGGTTTCCTTGAGCATAGTGAGATAGGCGCGAACATCGTCCAGGTTTGAGACCGTGCCGTGCCCGGGGATAACTTTCACGTCGGGCGGAAGCTGCGCAATGACTTTTTCAACGCCATCGATCATGCCGTCGATGCTGCCGCCGGCGTCGATGTCGATGAACGGGAAGCCGTAGGTCACAAAATCATCGCCCATGTGGACCACGTCCGAGTTGGGAAAAAAGATCACCGCGTCGCCATCGGTATGCCCGGCAGGGAAATGGAGCGCACGAATGTCTTCCCCGTTCAGGTGTACGGTGACATCGTGATCGAAGGTGATGATCGGCAGGGCACCTTTCGGGGCAGGTTTCTGCTCGCGGCTGATAGAGCCGCCATTGCCGGCGTGTCCGCCTTCCTCCAGCCGTTTTCGGACATTGTCCTGCGCAATAATCGGCGCCTGCTTCTGGAAAAACTCATTACCGCCAGTGTGGTCGCCGTGGTAGTGCGTGTTGATGATGAATCGGACTGGCTTGTCGGTGATGTCCTTGAGCGCAGCCTGAATGCGATCGGCGAGCGGCGCGTACTGATCGTCGACTATGACGATGCCGTCATCTCCGACCGATGCGCCGATGTTGCCTCCGGCACCTTGCAGCATGTAGACGGTTCCCGCCACTTTCGTGACTTTGATTTGAACTTTGCTGAAATCCTGATCCTGCGCCAGACAAAGCGCTGTCGCCAGGCAGGCCATGGCCGCGACGCGAAACAACGTGCGCATGTGTTCACCTCGGAGAAAGCAGGAAATTGTAAACCCGTAGAAGACAGGTGTCAGGAGTCACGTGACGGGTGAAAGGCGTTCATTAACTCTCAAGGCCGGCCCGGCGCCAAGAGCGTAAGGCCTACGGCTGCTGCTTACGGTGTGCCTTCAAACAGCGGCCACAACTGATCGGAGGTCGCGCGATAGATCCCGTAGGCTGTGCCATTGTCGAACGTACGGCGGAAAAGAAGTTCGCCGCGTCCGTCGCCATCCGCGTCGACGGCATCGATCAGCTCCATTCGTGGTGTGAGGTCAAGATCGTGCGCGTCAGTTGCCGAAAAGAAAAGCTTGTGCAATTCGCCTTCGAGATTGGTGCGGGCGACAAGCGTGACCTCTTGCGGTAAACCTTTCGGGTCGGAACTCAATGGCGCATGGGTTCGGGCCGAGAGCACCAGCACGGGCTGGTTTGTATTGGAGAGGTCGAAGGTATGCATCTGGACGTCGTCAAAGGCGATCGTGGCAACAGGCTTGCGATTGGCGCGTTGCACGGGCTTCGCATTCTGCGCGCCGGTGCTCGCCGGGGTCCGCAATTGAGCGCTGGCCAATTCCAGCATTTTCTTACGAAAATCGGCCTCCTCGTCGGGCTTCGGATCGTACTTATAGGATCGCGGATCGGGACCGCCTGTGTCCGAAATCGCAGGCAGCAGTTTCGTCAGATCAATCCCGGCGGTCGGGGTGTGCGTCTCTTTGGCGCCGGGCTTCGCACTTTTGGTGTCGAAGTCATCGAAATCTTTCATCTCTTCGCTGTGTGCTGCGGGGTCATGTCTTCCACGGCGGAGGCGGGGACGATTCGGATCCTCAGGAGCCCGGTCTTCCGCAGCCGCGGGCTTCGCCTCGCTCGCCTCTGACTGCGTCGCCGTCGACGGCGAAGGATTCGCTGCCGGCTTCTGCTCGCTTGGTTTGTCCGCCGGTTTGGGAGACGCAGAACCCGAGGACTTATCCGGGCTGGCGGCAGTCGTATCGGTGTCCGCGCTTTTGTTTCCGCGATGCAGCTTCGGGGCTTCGTCCTTTTCTTCGATGATGGGGGCTTCTGCCTTCAGGTGTGTTTCGGGCGGCTTGGCTCCGGTCGGAAGCCATGTGCCTTCGGCGATCCACGCCGAGCCGAGGTGTCCGGGCTGCTTGATCGTGAACAGGCCCTGGGAGATTCCGGTTCGGAATCCCTCATAGACGATATCGAAATCGAGTGCCATTGGAACCGGCATCGCCTTGTAGGCGGCGGCATCGTAAAACTTTCCCTCCACCATGATGGCGACAGGGAAAAGGCGCCCTTTCCCGTTCTCGCCCAACTGCAGCAGGCCGATAGCACGCGGGCCCTCGTCGACCTTGGGCTTGCGCGCTACTTGCCCCAGGCCGAGCGGTATCCACGTGAAAACCGCTAGCCAGATGACGACCGGCAACGCCGTGCGATATAACCTAAATCGGCGAGGATCCCAATCCATGGAAGTCAATGATAAAGCCCCCGACTTCAGTACGACGGACGAGAACGGCAAACAAGTTGCCTTGAAGGATTTTCGGGGCAATACCGTAGTGCTTTTCTTCTTTCCGAAAGCAGATACCCCGGGTTGAACGATTGAGGCGTGCGGGTTCCGCGACGCATACAAGCAGATTCGAAAGACTGGGGCGGTCGTGCTCGGTATTTCGGCAGACTCTTCAGAAAAGCAGAAGAAATTTCAGGACAAGTACGACCTGCCGTACACCTTGTTGGCGGATACAGACAAGAAGATCTGCTCGGCATTCGGTGTCATAAAGGACAAAAATATGTACGGCAAGATTGTGAAAGGAATCGCGCGCACGACTTTCGTCATCGGTCCCGACGGTAGGATTCAGCATATTTTCAACAGTGTCAAAGCAGAGGGACACGCGCTGCAGGTGCTCGAGTACTTGAAGCAGGCAAAGAAGTAGGGGCGTGACTGATTCCCTGATGCCTCGACCTCGCGAGTCTTTGCGCGCCTTGCTTCTCAGCCAGGAATTCTTCGACCGCGATCCGCGCGTGGTGGCTCGGGCACTGCTCGGGAAGTTGCTCGCGCGGCGAACGCCGAACGGAACGCTGGTTGGGCGTGTGGTTGAAACTGAGGCATATCTGGGGACGGGTGATCCGGCGGCGCATTCCTTCAGCGGCAAGACGCCACGGAATGCGGTGCTCTTCGGGCCTCCGGGACTTGCCTACGTCTATTTCATCTACGGTAATCACTACTGCCTGAACGTCTCTTGCTTGCCCGACGGCGTTGCGGGCGGAGTTTTGTTTCGGGCTCTCGAGCCGGTAATCGGTATTGAAGCAATGGCTCGGGCACGCGATATGAGCCTGTCGGATAAGTCTGCTTTGAAAAGAATTACTTCTGGCCCAGGACGCATGGCCGAAGCCTTCGGCATCACTCGCGATCGCGACAATGGTAAGGACTTTACGAGCGCGCGCTCCGACCTGCAATTGCGGGACGATGGCTATCGCGTCCGCCGGGTGGTTGTGACACGTCGGATCGGGATCGTGAAAGCGGCTGAGGAACCGCTGAGATACATCATCGAAGGGAATCCGTTCGTGTCGGGTCCGAAGGCGTGGGCGAAGAAGACTTAGTACACGCACTGGGGCCCGCGGAGAGGCTGGAGTCGGGGCTTCAGAACCGTGTTGTCGATGAGGCGCGTCGACCCCACATACGCCGCGACCGCTAGCAGCGCCGGTCGGACGATCTCCGAGACCGGGTCGAGCGTATCGGGATCGATCACCTCGATATAGTCGACTCGGACTTCCGGCTCCTGGGCGAAGCACGCGCGGGCTGCCGCGATCAGCACCGTGGAATTGCGTTCTCCGGCCCGAAATTCTTCTTCAATCTTGCGCATGGATCGCGACAATACCAACGCGCGACGGCGTTCTTCCGCGCTGAGATACGCATTGCGCGAGCTCAGCGCAAGACCGTCAGCCTCGCGCACGATCGGGCCCACCGCAATCTCGAGATCGAAATTCAAATCGCGTACCATGCGACGGATGACTGCCACTTGCGCGGCATCTTTCTGTCCGAAGAACGCCACATTGGGCGCGACAATCTGAAATAGCTTCGCAACCACTGTGGTCACCCCGCGGAAGTGGCCCGGCCGCGAGCGGCCATCAAGCTTGTCGCTCAGCCCTTCGACAATCACCCACGTCGATTCGCCTTTGGGATACATCTCTTCCGCCGTCGGCGAGAACAGAATGTCGACGCCTTCCTTATCGAGCAATTCGCGGTCGCGCTCGAAGGGCCGAGGATAACGCGCGAGGTCTTCCTTCGGTCCGAATTGCGTTGGATTGACGAAGATCGAGACTACGACGGCGTCACATCGCGCTTTCGCCGCACGAACAAGCGAAAGATGTCCCTCATGTAATGCGCCCATGGTGGGCACTAGGCCTAGCGTGCGTCCCGCTTTGCGCAACGATCGGCAGGTCGCCCGTGTGTCATCGATGGTCGTACAGATTTTCAAGGAAGGTTGGCTCACCGTAAATCGCGGCGGCCGGTTCGATCACGTCCGTTTACGGAGACTCCCGCACCTGAACCTGTATCTCGTTGAGCGTGCCCAGCAGAAGCCCGCGGTTTTTGCGGAGTTCGATCTTCGACTGATCGGAAGCAACCTTAGGCGCGGCCTGCCCCACTAATACTACCCGTCCATAAGGCCAGGCCGAATCCGGGAGGGCCGCAAGAACGGAAGGAACGTCTTCCGGTTTCAGAATGCGAATCTCGCTGTTGGCTGTGTCGACAAACCCGATCCCGTCGTCGCGCACGACGAGATATGGATTCTTCCAGTCCTTCAATTCGCGCCAGCCCGGGTATTTCGTCGGGTCGGCCGGCGGAATGGCAGCCAACTCCTTTGCCTGGTCGGCATAAACGGATTGTTGCGCCGTCTCGGTAGGCGGCTTCGTGCAAGCCACACACATGCCCAGCAACATCACGATAGGGATCGCGCGCACTACCTGCCCCTCCACAGGCAATTATCTCCGCAGCGAGTGTTTTCTGTGGAGTATCGTGTCGAGCGCCGCCTGGGTCTCTTTGGGCAGGTGGTAAGACTCGGCATCCGAGGGAAACTGGTGCGAGGCTACGTCAGCCTTGAATGCCAGAACGGCCTCGGTGATCAGCGCCGCGGCATCGGCGTAGTGGCGCACGAATTTCGCGGGCTGCGCAAACGTCAGACTCAGAAGATCGTGGATCACCAGCACCTGTCCGCTGCAGTCTGGCCCTGCACCGATCCCGATAGTGGGAGCCTCGACTTCGGCGGTGATCATGGCCGCCACTTCGCGAGGAATGCCCTCCAGGTAAATGCACGCCACGCCCGCCCGGTCGAGGGCGACAGCGTCACGCATCAACTGTTCGATGGCGTTCAGCGTCTTGCCCTGCACCTTGTAGCCGCCCATCATGTTGACCGACTGCGGCGTCAGGCCGATATGTCCGGCGACTGGGATTTCGGCGTCGATCACGTGGCGAATGATATCGACGCGCTTCTCGCCGCCTTCCATTTTGACCGCTTCGGCGCCCCCCTCCTTGACGAAGCGGGTGGCGTTCTTAATCGCTTCATCGACCGAGGTGTGATACGAACCGTAGGGCATGTCAGCGATCAGCAGGGCGTCCTTCACGCCGCGCCGCACGGCGCGCACATGGTGCAGCATTTCGTCAACGGTCACGGAGAGCGTGTTGTCATAGCCGAGCATCGTCATGGCGAGCGAATCGCCCACCAACACGATGTCGATTCCAGCCTGATCAACCAGACGTGCTGTCGCGTAATCGTAGGCGGTAAGGCAGGTAAAGGGTTCGCGGTGGGACTTCTTTTCGCGAATGCTTGCAATCGTAATTTTTCGGCGAGGTTCGCCGATCGGAGTGAGACTCACGATGTCCTCCAGTGCCCCTCCGCCTTGGCGGATAGAGCCTGTACTTCATCCGATGTCAGAATAGCGGAAAAAGGCTCGCTTGCACACAAACGTTTTGCTTTTGCATTCAATGGATTCCAGATAAGATGGCGCGCGGATTCCCAAAAACTCTTCAGGAGGATCGCGTATGAGGCAACTACTCTCGTTAGCCGCGCGCACCTGGATCGTGGCGGTTTTGGCTGCGATCCTTGCTGTGCCTGCACTCTCCCAGGAAGCCGCCAAGAAGGAAGCGCCTAAGCCAGCGCTGTCCCCATCCCAGTCGCTGCTCGAATCCTGGAACGACGTCGGCCGTAAGTTGATCGCGATGGCAGAGGATTTTCCGGAGGACAAGTACGACTTCAAGCCGACACCGGCCCAGCGCAGCTTTGCCGAGCAGCTTCTGCATGCGGCGGGTGCAAACTACTATTTCACCAGTCCTGTTATGGGACAAAAACCGCCCGCGGGAGAAGATCCCAAGCGTTCTGACTACAAGACGAAAGCGGACGTAGTCACCTTCGTGAAAAAGTCTTTCGAAGATGGCGCCTCTGCCATCAAGGCTAAGGGCGACAAGGGCCTGAACGATCTGGTGGTCGATCCTTTTGCCAACCAGCAGGTCCGCGTTTCAGATATGGCATGGGGACTGCTCGAACACTCCGGCGAGCATTACGGGCAACTGGCGGTGTATTACAGGGTCGCGGGGCTGGTTCCGCCCGAGTCCAGACCGAAGAAATAACATTGACCGAAAAAAATCAAGAGACGCGGCGTGCCGCGTCTCTTTTCTCTTCCAACGACCCCTGCTTCCTTTGGACTCCCGATCCGAAGATGTGTTCTTTCGGCCCGATCGCAGAAGTTGCAGAAAGAAGCGCGGGCGAGGCGCCCGCGCCACACTTATTTCCCGCCCTTGCTCTGCGCATAGCGCTTATTGATTTCGTCCCAATTGACGACGTTCCACCATGCCGCCAGATATTCGGGTCGCCGGTTGTTGTATTTTAGATAGTAGGCGTGCTCCCAGACGTCGTTCCCGAAAATCGGGAAGAGTCCCTGCGACAGGGGATTGTCCTGGTTGGGCGTAGACATCACCTGCACCTCGCCGCTCGGTTTGCCCGCCAGCCATACCCACCCGGAGCCGAACTGGCCGGCCCCGGCAGCGTTGAACTTCTCCTGGAAGCTTTTGAAGTCTCCAAATGCCTTCTTGATTGCATCGGCGATCGCGCCTGTCGGCTCTCCGCCGCCTTTGGGCTTCATGATGTTCCAGAACATCGTGTGATTGACGTGTCCGCCGCCGTTGTTACGAACGGCCGTGCGAATATCTTCCGGCACGGAATTCAGATCGCGAATCAGGTCCTCCGCGCTCTTCTTGTGCAATTCAGGATGTTTGTCGAGCGCAACATTCAGGTTCTTCACATACGCGGCATGATGCATGTCGTGATGCAGGTGCATCGTCTTCTCGTCGATGGTGGGTTCAAGGGCCGTATAGTCATACGGCAGGGGCGGCAGTTCGTGTGCCATTTCATTTCCTCCAGTGGCTTTAGGATGACGACGGGATACAGAAGGATTCCGGGCGGGGCGGGCTGAATTCGAGAGTGCCCCACGAACAGTATATTTGTAACACTTCAGCACGGCACGGCGCAGGCCTCGCTTCTGTATTCACGCTAATCCATTCCCGTCAAAGCAGATCGCGTTCTTGACAGCGCCTGTATCGTCTGATATTTCTGTATATACTGAAATTATGAAACTGACTGACATACAACGCCAATTCATCCTGCACTGGGGAGAGATGGGGACTCGCTGGGGCATCAATCGCACCGTGGCGCAGATCCACGCTTTGCTTTATCTCTCGTCAGAACCGCTGAATGCAGAGCAGATTGCAGAGACTCTGAATGTCGCGCGCTCGAATGTGAGTACATCAATCCGCGAGCTGGAGAGTTGGGGAATCGTGCGTCCGGTGCACGTGCTCGGCGATCGGCGCGAACACTACGAGTCGCTGAAAGATGTCAGCGAGATGTTTGTGCGCATCATGGAGCAACGAAAGCGCCGGGAGCTTGATCCGACGCTCCAGCTTCTGCGCCGCTTCCTGGCGCAGTTGGACCAAGAGCCGTCGGATACATACACCAAAGAACGGCTGCAGGAGATTACGCAGTTCTTCGAAGCAACAAGCGAAGCATATGAGCAGATTCATCAACTCTCCCCCGAAACATGGCATGGTTTGTTAAAAGCGCGCGGCAAGCTCAAGAAGATCGCGGCCGCTCTGCGCTGATTTTTTTTGCAGTCAATATTTCTGTATCAACAGAAACGTCTGAAACAACTGGGGACCAGAGGAGGGCTCATGAACGCTGACTTTGTCGGATTGCTCGGAGTAGTGCTCATTGTGCTGATAGCGGAAGGGGTAGCCACATGCCTTCGCCGGCCGCTCGGCGCGCTTCTTAAGCTGGAGAAGGGTGTAGAGCGTTCGGAATTTTGGAATACATACATCCGGCTCGCGCTGTTATTGGTGCCCGCCTCTTTCGCACTTATGAGTTTTCCAAATTCCCCTCTTGAGAACCCGATTGCTGTCCTCGTGGGGCAGCTACGTTGGGGTCTCGTCGGCCTGCTAATTACCCTTGTCGTGGCTGGGCACTCGGTGCGCGTTCCAGCGCCACCCCGGCCATATGTCCCCTATAGCCCACCGGTAGCGCCACCGGTAGCCAATGGCACGGCGAGGTAGCGATGTCTGCTGCTTATGCTTTGCTGGGACTCATTCTCGGAATCGCGATCGACGAAGCGATCCGTCGGTTTGGTCGCGACGGCCGCCGCGCCTCGCCGGGATCGAAGCACCGCGCCGCCGCGTCGCAGACGTGCAAGTTCGTGGCGCAGGACTTCTATGACCGCTAACGGAACTCACAGAGAGCCCTCCCCGGCTCATACGCTGGTTCTCTACGATGGGGTTTGCGGGCTTTGCAATCGGCTGGTGAAATTCCTTCTTCGCCGGGATCTTGCTGATTGCTTCCGCTTTGCGCCACTCCAAAGCGAATTCTCACGCACCGTGCTCGAACGCCACGGGCTCAACTCTGGAGACCTGGAGACGGTCGTAGTAATTGACAACTTCGGAACCTCCGGGGAGCAAGCCTTCACGCGATCGGACGCGGCGATTGCGTCCGTGTCTCGATTAGGTGGCATGTGGAAAGCGGCGTCGGTGGCGAGATTCGTTCCGCGAGTTCTGCGCGAACCAGTCTACAAACTCATTGCCCGCCTACGATATCGAATTTTTGGTCGATACGACGCTTGCCTAATGCCCGCACCGGAATTCCGGCAGAAGTTCCTCTCGTAGTGACGCCGTTCCCTGATTGACGGTTGCCAACAAGGGTTATCTCCGTGCCTCTGTGGCAGATTCCACCTATAATCGAACGACGATGAAGCGGGTCGTCCATGCCGTTTGTCCACACGATTGTCCGGACGCGTGCGGCGTTCTGATCACAATTGACGAAGGTCGCGCAACCAAGATTCAGGGCGATCCATCGCATCCGGTGACCCGCGGATTTCTCTGCGCTAAGGTTGCTAAATATCTCGATCGCGTTTATTCTCCCACCCGTTTGCTTTCCCCCATGCGGCGGGTAGCTCCAAAAGGGCCGCAAAAGAGCGACCGAGACGCCGCTTTCCAAAGAATTTCCTGGGACGAAGCTCTCGACGAAATTACTCGGCGGTTCCGGCAGGTATCCACAGAATTCGGATCGGAAGCGATCCTGCCCTATTCCTATGGCGGCAACCTGGGCGCCTTGAATGGCGGCTCCATGGATCGCCGCTTCTTCCACCGTCTTGGGGCTTCGCAACTCGAACGGACCATCTGCTCGGCCGCGGGCGAAGAAGGATTGAAGTCGGTTCTCGGCGTGAAGGTAGGTACTGAACCCGAGCAGTTTGCACATTCGCGCTACATCATTGCCTGGGCAGCCAACATTCACGGAAACAATGTCCATCTGTGGCCGTTTATTGAACAAGCTCGCCGAAAGGGCGCGAAGTTGGTCGTGATTGATCCCTATAGGACGCGCACAGCGAAGTGTGCGGACTGGCACATTCCGATCAACCCCGGAACGGATGCCGCGCTCGCTCTCGGCATGATGCGCATTCTGATCAACGAGAGTCTGTACGACGACGACTACGTAAATCGTCATACGGTTGGCTTCGAAGAGCTCAAAGCGCGAGTGCAGGAGTACACGCTGGATCGTGTGTCGCATTGGACGGGAATTCCAACTGCGGACATTGAGCGTCTTGCGCGCGAGTATGCCTCAGTGCGTCCCGCTGTAATTCGCATGAACTATGGCATTCAGCGCTCCGAACGGGGTGGCATGGCGACGCGGGCGGTCGCCATGCTTCCATGCCTGACCGGATCGTGGAAAGAGATTGGCGGCGGCCTGCAGATGTCGCTGAGCGGCTCGTTTGGCCTGAACAAACAGGCGCTCGAGATGCCGGAACTCATGGTGACTGCATTGGGTCGTCCAGCGCGGATTGTCAACATGGTTCAGCTTGGGTCCGCGCTCAACATGTTGAGCGATCCACCGGTAAAGGTTCTCTTCGTCTACAACTCGAATCCAGCGGCGATTTGTCCGGATCAGAATGCAGTGATCCGCGGACTGCAGCGTCCGGACTTGTTCACCGTCGTCCACGAGCAGTTTCTGACCGACACCACCGATTACGCTGACATCGTTCTTCCAGCCACGACCTTTTTCGAGCAAGCTGACCTGCTCAGTTCGTACGGCCACTACTATCTCCAAAGTTCCACTCAGGCGATCGCGCCGCTGGGTGAGTGCCGGTCGAACGTCGATCTGTTCCGCTCACTAGCCGAGCGAATGGGATTCGACGAACCGTGCTTCCGCGAATCCACCGACGTGATGATCGACCGTGCGCTCGATTCGTCCAACCCGTGGCTGGAGGGCGTTACGCGTCAAAGGCTCGACACCGAGAAACATATCCGTCTGAATTTCGGCGCGGCCGATGGCGAACCGTTCCTGCCCTTCGTGCATGGGAACTTTCGGACACCAAGCAGCAAAGCAGAGTTCTATAGCGAAACACTCAAGAGCCGTGGGCTTGACCCAGTGGTCGCGTTTGTTCCGCCTGAGGAATCGCGCAACGGCTCAAGATCGAAAGAGCATCCGCTTGAGTTGCTGGCACGCAAGCCCGACAATCATCTCAACTCGACATTCGCGAATCTCGACACCGTTCGCGAACTGGAGCCACTTCTCGGCATGCTCGAGATGCATGCCTCCGATGCTGAAGCCCGCGGGATCCATGATGGAGATCAAGTGCGCGTGTTCAACGGCCGGGGCGAAGCGGTTCTTCGAGCCCATGTAAATGGAGCGGTCGCTCCTGGTGTCGTCGCATCGCGACTCGATTGGGCACGCTTCGGTGTCTCGAACCGCAACATTAACGCTCTCACTTCGGAAAAACTGACCGACATGGGCAACGCGGCGACGTTCTATTCCGTCTGTGTTGAAGTGGAGAGATTTTCGGAGCGTGTTCCAGACTGAACTCTGGCGCTCGCCTTGGACGCCCCACACAGCTCTACCGTATAATTACCGTTTTCTTAACTCCCAGTTTTCGAGGTAGTTGCGATTCTTCGCCGTCATCAGGGAATCCCTGTGCGCGCCCAGGGCCTGCATCTCCGCGTAAGCAGGCAGGAAATTGCGCATCTTCGTCGATCTCCCGGTTTCTCAACGGGTTGGGGGAGTTTGTCGGCCTGTCAATGGCTGCTCATACTTTTTCTGGCTCTCTCCACAATTCCCCTTTTTGCGCAGCAAAATCTGATCGTGGGTATCGATGTTCGCGGCAATCGTCGCATTCCAGTTGACACCATTAAGGGACGCATCTTCACGCGCGTGGGTGACGTTTATGACACCGCTGCTCTGGAACGCGACTTCAACGCTCTCTGGAACACCGGATACTTTGAAGACATCCGTCTCGAGCGAGAGCAAACCGCCAAGGGCTGGATTATCCACATTTACGTCAAAGAGCGGCCTACCATCCGCGAGATCAACTACACCGGTCTGAGCGCCGTCTCTACCAGCGACGTGCTCGATCGCTTTAAAGACCGCAAGGTCGGACTCTCCGTCGAAAGCCAATACGATCCCACCAAAATCAAGAAGGCTGAGGTCGTTCTCAAAGAATTACTTTCCGAGCATGGACGCCAATTCGCGACCATACGAACCGAAGTTCGGCCGATCCCTCCGGCCGCGGTCGGCATCACCTTCGTGGTGCGCGAAGGTCCCAAGGTTAAAGTCGGTGTCATCCGATTCCAGGGCAATAAGAACGTAAACAGCCGCACTTTGCGCGCGGCCATGAAGAACCTGAAGCCGATCGGCATCCCGCACTCGATCTTTCTCGAGAATCTGTTTGCCAAGACCTACGACGCCACCAAGTTGAACGAAGACGTGGAGCGTGTCCGCGCCGAGTATCAAAACCGCGGTTATTTCAAGGTCATCGTCGAGGATCCCAAGACCGATATCAAAGACACCGGGCACGCCGGTTTTCACATCCCCCTGCTGCAGAAAGGCCTCGGCAAGCAGGTCGACATTTCTATCCCGGTCGAGGAAGGTGACCGCTACAGGCTCGGTTCGATCACGTTTAAGAACAACAAAGCAATCAGAGATCAACGCGCCCTGCGGAGTCTTTTTCCGATCAAAGACGGCGAAATATTCAGCCGTGAAAAGATCGCCAAGGGCCTCGAAAACTTGCGCAAGGCATACGGAGAGTACGGATACATCAACTTCACGTCTGTGCCGGACACGAAGTTCGACGACGAAAAAAAGCTCGTTAATCTTGAAATTGACGTCGACGAAGGGAAGCAGTTCTACGTTCGCCGCATCGAATTCCAGGGCAATACGACTACACGAGACAAGGTCATCCGGCGCGAGATTGCCCTCGAAGAGGGCCAGATCTACAACTCACGTTATTGGGAACTCAGCTTGCTGCGGTTGAATCAGCTCGGATATTTCGCCCCACTGAAGCCCGATGATCCAAACACGACGGATCGAAAGCTCGACGAGAAAAACGGCACCGTCGATCTCACACTTAAAGTCAGCGAAAAGGGCAAGAACAGCATCGGACTGCAGGGCGGAGTCAGCGGACTCGCAGGCGCGTTTATCGGAATTACCTATTCGACCAATAACTTCCTGGGATTGGGCGAAACGCTCAGCATTCAAGCGAGCATCGGCAATCGACAGCGCGATCTGCTGTTTGGCTTCACCGAGCCCTATCTTTTCGACCGGCCGATCCAAGCGGGGTTCCAGGTCTACGCGCGGAAATACAATTTCGACCAGGCTCAGCAGCTTTCGATCTTGTCGGGTCAGAAGGTCAACCTTCCGTCACCGTTCCTGCAGAACCTGCAGAACTACACGCAATCGAGCACAGGTTTCAGTGTGTCGGTCAGTTACCCACTGCGCCATTCGTTCAAGCGCCTCGGTATCTCTTATTCGTTTGACGATTCCTCTCTTGTGGCTGTCAGCGACGCATCGAAGATTCTGTTTGAGAACATCAATTTCCGCGGAATTAACGGTCCCAACGCTCTGAACGGCATCACGACCAGCAAGATCGTCCCCAGCTTCACCATGAACACTCTGGACGCGGCGTATGCGCCGCATCATGGCAAGAGTATTTTTATTGGGGGTGAGTTCGCGGGTCTGGGCGGCACGGTCAATACGATCCGGCCGATCCTCCAGTACAAGCAGTTCTTCCCTGTAAACAAGAAGCGCAACGCGATTGGTTACAACCTCCAGGCATCGTTTATCACCGGCTATGGTGGAGTCGTTGCGCCGCCCTTTGAGCGCTTCTATCTTGGCGGAGAAAATGACCTTCGCGGATTCGATATCCGCACAATTTCTCCGATAGCCTTCCTGCCCAGCAGCCAGCTCGTGACGCTGACCAATCCCGATGGCACGCCCGTGCCGAAAGATCCTCGCAATCCGCGCGCGGGTAACTGGACGATTCCCGTGCCGTTTGAGCAACTCGTCACGCCTGGCGGAGACCTCAGCTTGAGCGGAAACCTTGAGTACCGCATCACCATCGCCGGGCCAGTGGCACTCGCGCCGTTTATGGACGTCGGCGTGAACCCGATTCTGCGTCCCTCGCAGTTGAAGATCAACAACGGCCAGTTCGACGAATTGTTGAATACCAAATTCGGCTGTCCGCAACTGAACCCGGCGCTGCAGTGCGTGGTGCCGCCGGATGTCGTACAGCCACAGTTCTCGCAATTCCTGAGTGCCATCCCCGGCACAAACTGGGTACCACGTATGTCGACTGGGTTGGAGCTTCAGGTGATGCTGCCGGTCATCAACGCGCCTTTCCGAATCTATTGGGCCTACAACCCGCTGCGGCTCGACACGACGACGTCTCCTCCTGTTCCCATCACGCGCAACATGTTCCCGCCGGGCGCAGCCGGCGACTTCACATTCCAGCAAACGCTCGATACTCTTGGACCGAACTACACCCTCAGGGAACCGCGGAAGACCTTCCGCTTCTCGGTAGCGACAACGTTCTAATTTAGCACTTTATTAGCTGGTCAGGGCCAGACTACCTTAACGACAAAGCGCCAGCTGAAGATTGCCGATTGGCTATTTAATCTGCACCAGTTCGCGGGCTTCGGAGGGAACTTCAGGAGTGACGACGGCGTGCTGGGGACCGCGCCACGCGTCAAAAATTGAAACCTGGTGCACGCACGAGACGGTGCAGTGAGGAGCGCAGGTTTTTTCGGTGAAGAACTCGCGGCTCAGATCCGCGCGCGTGTACTTTTCCAGCGGAGTGCCGGGATAGCCGCGCTGCTGCGAGCAATAGTGCACGAGGCCATCCTCGCAGATGTAAAGATAGCGGCTTCCAGCGCGGCAACGCCACTGGTTCGGGCGACCCTGGGCAATGTTGTCCTGGAATGCGTTGACGCGCGTGAAGCTTCTCTTCTCGAGTTGCTTCATCTCGTGATAGACGCACCGCTCTTCCTCGCCGAGCGGCTGCAGTTGACCGTCTCCGTCGTGGATGATTCCCACCGTAGAGCTGAAGCCAAGTTCGATGGCCCGTTTGCCGATCACGATTGCGTCTTGCGGATAACGAACACCGCCGCCGACCACGGAATTGATATTCACGTGAAAATCGGCGTGCTCGGCCAGCACCTGCAGCTTGCGGTCCAGCACTTTCAAGCTTTTCTTTGAGACCTCATCAGGATTCACGTTGTCGATCGAGATCTGGAGCCATTCCAGCCCAGCGCGATTCAACCGCTTGATGCGATCGGCTGTCAGCAGGTATCCGTTGGTAATGAGTCCCGACACAATCGAATTCCGGCGCATGCGCCGGATGATGTCGTCGAGGTCCGGATGTAGCAACGGTTCGCCACCGCTGATTGTGATGACCGAGGTGCCCAGTTCGCCTAGTTTGTCGACACGACGCATCATGTCTTCGGTTGGCACTGGCTTCGAGTGGTCGTCAAATTCGTTGCAATAGGTGCACGAAAGATTGCAGCGCCGTATCGGTATCAGGTGCACCAGTAGGGGATGGTCAGTCGAAGCGATGGCTCTCAGAACCTGCCAAAGGCCGCGCGCATTTCGCCCCGCGGCTTTCACATTGCGGCTTAACTGTGTAGTGAATGAGGCCATGTCTCTAATATCTAATTCAAACACCTGCCGCGGCTTAGCACAAGTTTATGGGCACTGTTCGGCGAAAAAGCGAGGTTAAACGGGGACGTTTTTCGATCCTGCTGAGAAGCAATCCCGCAACTACAGTCGGTGTTTTCCTCCGAGATCCTTCGACTCCTTGTGGTTAGAGAATTCTCTCTGTATGGCCGGCGGTGTGCAGAACATTCCTAACTTTTTCCAGGTTCTCACTTTTCACCAGGACGTAGTCAGTATCGAACGTGGAAACCGCAAATATTGCGATTTTGTTCTCCGCTAGCGGGTTCAGAAAAGACGTAAGCACGCCAGTCAGTGAGAAAGGAAAGGGTCCGTGAAGCTTCAATGCGATGAACCCGGACTCGGCGCGGACTCCCTCGGGCACGAGCTGCTCCTCGCACACAATCGATAGCTCATCGATTGTTCGTGTGACCGAGAAGAATTCGCCACTCATGCAGGTCATCGGCACCGGCGCGTCCGCCGATAGTCGGCCAACCGCAAACTTCCTCGCTAGAACGCTGTAAAAGAGATTCGCCGGCAAGTAGAGGAGAATACTACAACGGCATCGTTACACGCGCCGTTAGTCTTCCATGCTCGATCCCATCGGCACGTACTTGTATTTCTTTCCATCGAAGTAGAGCGCTGATGTCTCGTGCAATTCGTTGCCTTCTTCGGTGTAGATCGCCTGCAATGATTTCTTCTTGTTGATCTTCATGCGCCGGACACTCAGCGTACGATATGGCAGGTTAATCACAACGAACTTCGCCTTCGGCGTATCTGAGTGCCAAGCCTCGGGGCCATTGCCGTGGATTATCAGCACCACGAGAGATCTCTTCCCAGGGTCGTCGCTGCTGAAGGTCATCGTAACCTTGGGATCACCGTAGCCGAAAAAGGTGTAGTAGGGATCGATCACCACGAAATTGTGCTCTGCTTCATCGAGCAACGGATTCTTGCAGCGCGCGGCGATCACCAGATCCTCCACACCGTCGCCATCTAGGTCGCCCACCATGGCACCTACCTCAGGCACCAGTGTGAAATCCTTACCGAAGGTGCGATGAACGAAATCGTCGTCTATCTTCGGCACCTGTGCCTCGACGCGAGCCGCTGCCAAGATCAGGAGAGCGAAACTGAAGAAGTGAACCACACAGCCTTTACGCATGCGGCTACTGTAGACCCAGGATCGGTTACCAGGCAGGTAACGAAAGTCACCAGTCGATGAAGTTGTGAGGGCTAACGTCGACCGAGGACGGTCAGGAGCTATTTCTGAAAATGCTCCCAGCCACCAGGAGCGAGCTTGCGTTTCCGCCCTTCGGGGTCCACGAACGTGACGCCGCGTCGGCTGACGACTTCTCCAATCCGCGTGATGGCCACGCCGCCTAATTTCGCGGGAATTTCGTCCGCAGCCGTGAAGAGGAGTTCGTAATCGTCTCCTCCGTGTAGGCCGAATCTCAGCTCGGCGGTAGCGCCACGGCGCCCGATCTTAGCCAGCGGAATTGCCGATGCCTCAACGACTGCCCCGACTCCACTCTCTTCGCAGATGTGTCCCAAGTCGGTAGACAGGCCGTCGCTCAGGTCGATCATAGCGGACGCGATTGCGTGTTTCCGTAGCCACTGCCCCATCGCAAGGCGTGGCTCGGGACGAAAATATCTCTCAAACTCCGAACCTGTCTTTCTTCCGCGCCGCAAGGCAGCCAATGCCGCGGCACCGCCGCCCAATTGCCCGGTCACATAAATGCGATCGCCGGGTCGGGCGCCCGAGCGCAGAATTGCCTTTCCTCGGGGAACCGATCCGACAACGACAATGTCGGCGAGCACTCCCCCTGACGATTGCGCGACGTCGCCCCCGGCCAGCGTTACGCGGAATTTCGTTGCTAGTGCCAGCAATCCATCCAGAAATCCGTCCACCCATTTCTGTGGGATCCGCCGAGGCAGTGCGAGCGATAGAAAGGCGGCCAGCGGCTCACCGCCCACAGCTGCAATGTCACTCAGCCCGCGCGTCAGACAGCGCCATCCGACAACTTGTGGCGGATGCCACTCGCGACGGAAGTGGACGTTTTCCAGCGAGAAGTCAGTCGTGACGAGAAATTCATGCCCGGGAGGCACGCGCAGCACCGCGCAATCGTCGCCGATGCCAGCGACCACCATAGGCCCACTTCGGACCTTGCGCCGGATGCGGGCAATCAGAGCTTTTTCTGGTAAGGGCAAGCACTCAATATACGCCCCGGTTACAGCGCTCCGAACCAGCTCAGGGGTTGGCTCGAGGCAAAAGAACTACGGAATTTTCCGGAGGACACGCTGGGAACACCGAGTACTCTGGTAATTCTCTGAAGTTCATGTCGGACTATGACCAACCTCGCGCGCCAATGGGCCATCCTTACGGCGGCAGGTCGTACGGGCGGACAGATAGGCCAAACCTTCCTTGGTAACCATCCAGTTGGGCTTGGGTTGGTTGACATGGGGGAATCTGGTTTGTTACCGTTTACTCGCCGTTCACAAAACACTTGGCCGAAACAAGTGCTGCGACCTGAGATGGTTGCAGGCAGAAGTCGTTCGGCTGACCTGGTTCCGTGGCTAGGAGAGCCAGCCTCAACCTGAAAAGGCTGGTGGAATCGCGATACCGAGCCGAGAGCAAGACTGTTCCGCTCGCGGCAGGATCCGCGGAAATTTCGCAATTCGGAAGGAACATTGCGTAAACGCTTTTACATTTTCTTTGTGGCCCGCGATGAAGAGGGCCAGCTGCGCAAAATCTCAATCCCTATTCACTACCTGTACGTCCTGGTGGCGGGTGCGGCGATCGGGATTCTGAGCCTCACGGGCATCGCCAGTTCCTACACCCGTATGCTGTACAAGGTTTCGGAGTTCAATCGAATCCGCACAGAAAAAGACGAACTGAAAGATCGTTATTCGCGGCTGGAGCAGGTCGCCAAAGAGCGTGATATTCAGGTCGCTTCTCTTGGTTCCCTTGCCAGCGAAGTGTCGGCTCTCTACGGATTGAAGTCGGATCCCGGCATGGTTTCGAATTCGACCGACGAGATCCATGATGCTGCAGTGCATTCTTCGATGGATCAGTTTTATGCTCTGCGTCACACCGCCTTGACGGGTGCTGCGACGGTTGGCATCTCGCTTGGACTAACCAAGAATGCAACAACAGCGGATTGGATTCGGGCCAACGCAAGTCCGAATTTGTGGCCGGTCGAAGGTCAGATTACCGGGTCATTTGGCGAGCGTATCGATCCCTTCAACGGTGAAGGAGCTTTCCACAGCGGCATCGATATTTCGGCCGCGGTTGGCCAGCCAGTGATCGCTCCGGCGGACGGCACCGTGGAATTTGCTGATTTCCTCGGGGGCTACGGACGCGCGGTTACCGTCAATCACGGCCACGGCATCACCACCCGCTACGGCCATCTCGCCAGCTTCGCGGTTGCCGCCGGACAATACATCCACCGCGGTGACACGATTGGCTATGTCGGTCTCAGCGGACGCTCCACGGGCCCGCACCTGCACTATGAAGTCCGCATCAACGACACCCCGGTGAACCCCTACAAGTACCTGCGCATCACGATGGCGCATCTTGGCGGCTTCGCAGCCGGTTCCTAGGCCTCTTCTCCTCGACATCCCTTCGGGTTATTCGCAGGCCTCGTTCTCTACCGCAACGTCCCTTAGGATTTGGGCGCTGCCGCTAGCGACTTGCGATATGCTTCAAAGTCCTGCCAGATGCGGTTTACCTGACTGCCATCGAGCACTTTGACCAGCGGCGCTGATTGTCCAACCGGGTACACCTCCAGCGTCACCTTACTGCATGACGGACTAATTGCCTCTGGAAGATAGCTGTACATCCCATAAGACGCGCTTTGATCGATTCGCGCGTAGCGATTTCCTCCAGTACCAATGCCGAATTTGCCGGGCAGAATCGGTTCCACTTCCTTGTCTCCACACAGTAGGCGCAGGCGGGCAAAGCTGCTTTTCGGCCGATAGGTATCTGGAGCCTGGTTGTTTGTGGCCATCGCATCACCAAACGATTTCCAGAACGCCATCTTCATCTGCGGATGGGCCCAGATGCTAATCACCGATTCATACTTATGTTCAGGCTCTTCCAGCTTGGTGGTGTTGTTTTTCTGTTTCATTCGCTGATGCAACTCAGCGGTGTAGCGCTCCTGGTTGTACTGATAGCGCGATACGGGGGTGAGCAATTCGACATTGAAATCACCCAGCTTAAAAGCATAAATCTCCTTGTCCCAATGGGTCTCGTGGCGCGAGACGAGTGCGTCCACTGGAAAGTCACCTTCCGGCGGGACTGGCAACAGCCGCCCCGGCGCAGGCGCCGTGACAGCGGCGAGTTTCTGTTTGGCGGTGGCGATATCCTCGCGTACCGTAGCGAGGGGGAAGCTGCGTATCTCTTTGTTGACCAGACGGCTGTATCCGACGACCGTCCCGCTCGAATTGAAAAGCGGGCTGGCCAGATCAGTGAACTTCACATCGGAAACGATCTCCTTGGGATCGGCCTTACTAACCACGCCCGTCGACATGACCTTTCCACGCTTCAGCGAATTGTCGAGCGTGAAGACGCGCTCACCCTCAAGAAGTGCGCCGGGGTCGAGTGAGACCGGTGGAACAAGAATGTCGTGCAGCTGATCGGTGTTGACTCGTAAGAATGCGACGCCGGTCTGCGCGTCATCGAAAAGCAACTCTGCCTGCAGCCGGCGGCGTCCATCGAACTGAGCCGCGATCCAGGTGTGTCCGTCCACTACCCAATGCGACGTCAACACCAAACCCGACGCGTCGATGAGAAATCCATCGCCGACGCCATCTTCTGTCCATATCGTGGCAACGCTGCCTCGCACACGCTTGAACTGTTCGGCGAGTTCGTCCACGTGAGCGCCGCGCGCCGCCGCTACATCGGTTACTCTGGCATTGTCATTGCTAAGCTCGACTAGTTGCCCGGCTTTCGTGATATTCACTTCCAGGTCCCACAGATATTGTTTGCCGAAGAGCTCCGCAGGTTTATCGGTGGTCAGTTGGTACATGCCCGGGACCAATTCGACCTCGGCGTCTCCGTCAAGCGTTGTCTGAATCGAGACCGGGACACCGGCTGCTTTCGGTTTAAGAGCGATCGCTAGCCTGGGTACTGGCTTGAGGTTTAAGTCATGATCAAAGAGAGCGGCACGGATTTTAACTTTGACGGGTGTTCCTGCCGTGACGGGCTGTTGCGCAAAGGCGCAGGAGATAAATGCAACAAAAAGGATTCCGAGACGAAGGGCACACCGCATGAGCACCCCCTGCTCAATAGAATGCACCGCCTGCCAGCGGAAATCTATGACGTCCTTGGAACCGGGTGTGCTGGTTCCCGAATCGGAATGGCGGCCCGCCAGCCAGAGGTTCACCCCCCACGTTATCGTTACCTCATCCCACCTCCACAAGCCCATAACTCTGCTGCCAACGAGCGCGCATGTGCTTCAGGGCGCGCTGGACCTCGTCCTGTGAAATCTCTTTATTCGGTCCTGAGATCACAAAGGCAGCTTCGCGCTTGGCGGCCTCAAGCAATTGTCGGTCGCGAATCAGATTGGCCACTCGAAAACTCGGAATTCCAGCCTGCTTTGTCCCGAAGAATTCTCCCGGTCCGCGCAGTTCCAGGTCCAGCTCCGCGATCTGAAATCCGTCATTGGTCCTTACGATCGCATCCAGCCGGCGCTGACCTTCTTCCGATACTTTCTCTCCGTGCATGAGCACGCAGTACGATTTCGCGGGGCCGCGACCAATGCGGCCACGTAACTGGTGCAGTTGCGCCAGGCCAAAACGGTCAGCATGTTCGATCACCATTACGCTCGCGTTCGGAACATCCACTCCTACCTCGATCACGGTGGTGGCAACCAGTACCTTGATCTCCCCTTTCTGGAACTCGCGCATGACGTGCTCCTTTTCGTCCGCGTCCAGCCGCCCGTGCAATAGTCCGATGCGAAACTCGGGAAAGATCTTCTCGCGCAATTTGCGGAACATCTGTTGCGCCGCTTTAAGCTCGCGCTCTTCGTTCTCCTCGATCACTGGATACACCACGTACGCCTGGCGTCCGCCAGACACCTGCTTGCGCACAAATTCCCAGACTTCGCCATCGCGCTCATCGCCCAACGATCGCGTAACCACGGGCGTGCGACCAGGCGGCAGTTCATCCAGCACCGAAACGTCGAGGTCGCCATATAGCGTGAGCGCTAAGGTCCTCGGAATCGGTGTCGCAGTCATCACCAGCACATCCGGCTCTGCCACGCCCTCTTTCTTCATCAATTTCAGTCGCTGCATCACTCCGAACCGGTGTTGCTCGTCGACAATCACCAGCCCTAATTTTTCGAACTCCACGCGGTCCTGGATCAGCGCATGTGTCCCGATGACGAGCTGTGCATTGCCTTGCGCAATGTGCCGCCGTATATCGCGTTTTCGGTCCTGCTCGAGCGACCCAGTGAGTAAGACAATTCGATAGCCCGCCTTCTCCAGGATTTGTCGCGCCGAAAAATAGTGCTGCTGGGCCAGGATTTCTGTGGGCGCCATGAGAGCAACCTGGTACCCATTTTCGATTGCGATGATCGCCGCCTCGAACGCCACGATCGTTTTGCCTGATCCCACATCGCCCTGCAACAGCCTGCGCATCGGATATGGACGCTGCATGTCGGATGCGATCTCCTTCAGCACACGCTTCTGAGCGGCGGTCGGATGAAAAGGAAGAATCTTCTTGATCGATTCGCGGACTCGCTCGTCAAGCTGGAAAGGAACACCCGTCTGCGCCTTCTGCTCGCGGCGTTTCAACTCCAAGCCGAGTTCCACAAAAAATAGTTCGTCGAAGATCAGACGGATGTGTGCCGGCGTGCGCGACGATTGCAGATCGGCGAAGCTCTCTCCAGGCTCGGGCCAATGCGCTTTCCACAGCGACTCACGCGGAGACACAAGGCTCAGATGGGCACGAACTGCGGCAGGGATTGGATCGGGAAGATCAGGAGTCAGGTTGTCGAGCGTCCAGCGGATGATTCTCCTGAACCATCGTGGCGTCAGTTTCCCCTGACCGGTCGATTCATAGATCGGAACTATGCGTCCGATTTCGAGGGACGCGGCTGCCTTCTTTTCGGCTTCGTCGGCTCCGCCTTCTTCGTAAACGTCACCGAGAATCTCGAACTGCGGCTGAACAATTTGCAGCGATGAGCCTTTGTCCTGCTCGACCTTGCCGTAGAGAGCGACCATTTGTCCGGCTTGAAAGCGGTCGCGCAGATAAGTGCCGTTGAACCAGATGCACTTCAGTCGATCGCGCCCCTGCCCGACCGTCAGCTGAAAAATGGGCATGCGGCGTGTGCGAAAGAGGCCAGAATTCCGTACCTCGGCGATCACTGTCGCCATTTCGCCGGGCCTTAGCTCGGCGACCGACCGCGGATTCAGCCGATCCTCGTAACGAAAAGGCAGATAATGCAGCAGATCGTCCACTGTCCGAATTGCCTTGGCGGCGAGAATTTCGGCAACACGCGGACCAATCCCCTTGACGTACTGAACTGGAGTTGATGGTTCCAGCATCTGAAGGGATGTTAGCAGCCGAAGCCCCCCGATTGCGTTGCTGGCGAGGTGAGATTGCATGGCGGTTGACGCTGAAGTCTGACTCAATTGAAACTTCTTCTGGCAACATAGTGGTAACGTTGCGAATCACAATCTTGCCGTTCGTATGTGTGATGGGGTGAAGTGAGGGAGCAGCAGAGTTGGCCAAAAGCCTGATGGTCCGCAATTTCCTCGATGCGTTGTTCGCCGTGCTAGCAGGCAACGCCATTTACTTCTTGCTCATGCCCCATCTTCCCAACGCCGCCCGCCATTCATTATTCAAAGAGGACTGGGGATTGCTGATCGATTTCGCGATCTGCGCCGTTATCTTCGTTTGCGTGAAGATGGCCCGCGCTCGCTCCATTTGACGCGCTCACCTGCTAGCCCCCCCTGTCGTAAACTCGTTCACGACGATCTTCATGCTCCGGCCTCGGAAAACCGTCGCTTCGCTTAGCACGTATCGCTCTCCTATCACAAAACGTGACGGTCTCAGTCTCGACTTAAACGAAAACGCCGCTGGATGCTCTCCGCGAGTGCTGGCACGTCTGCGCGCTCTCGGCGAACGCGATGTCTCGATGTATCCCGACCGGGAAAAAGGCGAACAACACGTTGCCGATTTTCTGGCACTAGACGCTTCCCAAGTTCTGTTAACTAATGGAATTGACGACGCGCTGCTGTTGCTTTTCTCAGCGTACCTGGATCCCGGAGACGAGTTGATACTCGCCGATCCAACCTTCGTGATGTATGGGGTCTATGGCCAGGCTCTTGGAGCAATTGTCAGCCGGATCATGCCAACTCAGGATCTCTCGTTTCCTGTTACGCAAGTCCTAGATCGTATTTCGTCTCACACACGGGTAATCACGATTGCCAATCCCAACAACCCTACTGGGATGGCTGTCACGCAAGCCGACCTGTTACGCATTGTTCAAGCAGCGCCCGACGCGGCGGTGCTCGTTGATGAAGCGTATTTCGAATTTCACGGTGAAACTGTTATCAGCCGGATAGCCGACTACCCGAACCTTTTTGTCGCTCGCACATTCTCAAAAGCCATTGGCATGGCAGGATTGCGACTTGGGGTGTTGGCTGGAGCTCGCGAGCAAATCGCGCCGCTGCGCGCATTCTGTTCGCCTTTCAATGTGAACACAGTGGCACTCGCATGCCTTCACGATGCCCTTTCTGACCACGAGTTTGTGAGTCACTACGTAGGCGAGGTCAAGCACGGTCGAGAACGTCTAGCCAAAGCTTGCCGTGAGCTGGGAATGCACTGCTGGCCCAGCCGCGCAAATTTTGTGCTGGTCCACGTGGGCGACAGCGTGAAGGAGTTCGCCGCGGCGTTAGCCAAGCGTGGGATCTATGTTCGTGACATGTCTTCGAGTCCGGGTTGTGCCGGCTGCATCCGGATTACAATCCCTACGGAATCGCAGATGGATCGGTTGCTGTCGGCGCTTCCCGAGTCGTTCGTCGGGCAGCGATAATGATGTGGGAGTCGAAAAATCTTCCAAAAACCCTGAAACCTGTGCCTCTGCCCATCTCACGACGGCTTGGAAGAAGACCTATATAGCCCGGCTCTCGAAAGCTTTCTTCCCAGGTACCGCTGTGCCACGAAGAGCGCGCATCCTGCGAGCGCAGCCGTGATCAGCACGATGTACATTCTTTCAATGGCAGCGGGCCAGTGTTCTGGAGCCACTCCTGCGACTGCGACTCGTTCGATGTGCTCGCGAACTCCGGCGAAGCCTCCGCGCAGAAGCGCTGGGACAAGCTGGAATCCAACCAGCGCAAGGAACAAAGCCACAATCAGCCCAGTCCCGCGCAGCACGGCAAGCACCTGCCGCAGCGTCCAGTCAGGTCTCATATCCGCACAGACACCACCGCTCTGAGGAAAGTTTCCGCTCATTTTGCTGACTCTCTACAAGAACCTGCATTTCCCTTTATGATGAAAGGTTCGTTGTGGTTCGCCGACGTTTGTGAGCTGAGCGTGGTGACTGGAAGTCTTCACAAGTCGGCTAAAGGTTGACCCTAAAAATGCTGATCTTCCGCAAACCACTCCCCAACGTCGAACATCCCGAAATGCCGGCCGACGTCGTTATCGTTGGCGGAGGACCGGCTGGTATGGCTTGTGCGCTCCGGCTTTCTCAGCTGATTGACGATCACAACGCGCGTCATCCCAACTCGCAGCTCTCGAAGGAAAATATCTATGTCCTCGAGAAAGCGCGCGAAGCCGGTCAGCACTGCCTGTCGGGCGCTTTGCTGGACCCGCGCTCGATGAAAGAGCTTCTTCCTGGATTCGAGAAGGAAGCGCCGCTCGATGCCCAGGTTCAGCACGAAGCCGTCTATTTCCTCACCGAGCACAAGCACTACAAACTTCCGGTCACGCCTCCGCCGCTTCAGGATCACGGCAACTACGTCATTTCGATTAACAAATTCGTGAAGTGGCTTGCCAGCAAGGTCGAAGAAGCCGGTATCACTGTGTTCACCGGGTTTGCAGGATCCGAATTGCTCTATGACGGCAATCGTGTCACCGGCGTGCGCACCGATGACAAGGGCGTCGACAAACAGAATCAGCCGAAATCTAATTTCGAACCCGGCTATGACGTGAAGGCGAAGGTCACGATACTCGCGGAAGGCACTCGCGGCTCACTAAGCAAGCAACTCATACAGAAGTTTGATCTGATCAAGGACCGCAATCCTCAGACTTACGGGGTCGGAGTCAAAGAGCTTTGGGAAGTACCCTCGGGACGAATTCGCGAAGGCGAAGTCATCTACACAATGGGTTATCCGCTCACCACCCACGAATACGGAGGAGCGTGGATCTACGGTTCGAAGGAAAACATCGTTTCGCTCGGATTCGTACTCGGCCTCGACTATGAAGACCCCCGTATCGATCCGCAGCATGTCCTCCAGACTTTCAAGCAGCATACGTTCATCGCGCAGCTGCTGGAAGGCGGCAAGATGATCCGCTATGGCGCGAAGTCGCTGCCGTACGGCGGATGGTGGTCAATTCCTCCCATTGGAGGCGACGGCTGGATGATGATCGGGGACTCTGCTGGTTTTCTCAATGCGCAGCGGCTCAAAGGCATTCATTTGGCCATTAAGAGCGGCATGCTTGCCGCTGATACGGCTTTCGAAGCACTCGTAAACGGAGATTCCTCATCGCAAACACTCGCCAAGCTTACTCGGCGCATCGAGACCAGTTGGATCAAGGACGAACTCTGGCCCGTTCGCAACTTCCATCAGGGCTTCGAAAAAGGGTTCATTCCTGGCATGTTCAATGCGGCCCTCCAGGAAATTTTCGACGGAGGACTGCGCAATCGAGTGCCCTCACATCCGGGGTACGAGAAGTTGAAACCACTCGCGGAACTGCCATCAGATGGCGGTTCGCGCTCGAGTCTGCTTGGTCCGTCCAGAGGCGACGGCAAACTCATCTTCGACAAGCTCACAGACCTTTATCACTCCGGAACGAAACACGAAGAGGATCAGCCGGCGCACCTCGTGATTCATGACACGGACATCTGTAACCAGCGGTGCATCAAGGAGTTCGGCAGTCCGTGTCAGAACTTCTGCCCGGCAAACGTATACGAGATGCTCGATGACTCGTCTGCGGCCGACGGCAAGCGGATCAGCCTGAATTCCGCCAACTGCGTGCACTGTAAGACCTGCGACATTCAGGATCCATATCAGATCATCACCTGGGTACCGCCGGAGGGTGGGGGAGGGCCTAACTACGACGGCATGTGATTGCCGGTGTATAGCGCGCGCGACGGTTTGTCGCCTAGATCCACCCTCGGAATCTTTTCTAGTTCTTATATGCCAGTTCGGAACGTGCAACACAATTTGCACGATGCTGCAGCCTGTACTGCCCTAGCCCGGCCTTAACCCGCGGTATATACTCTCCCGTGTACCGTCGTTAGACGTGGTTCTCGCTGAAAACGGGGCAGTTTCATTTTTTCATACGCTCCGTGATCGAACGCTGGCTTTCGGGATCTCCTGTGTGTCTTCACCCGGACTGCCGGCGCGCGGGAGGACCGGCCGTGCCTTCCCGGGGAGGTTTCCGTGGACCTTGTTCTTATACGCCTTATTTTTGTCATCTTCGTCGGGCTCACCTGCTATCTGATTCAGCCGTTTGGCCTGCCCTCAAACCTTGACGCAGCGGTCGGCGTGTTCATCGGGAGCGCCATTATCTTTTTCGAATGGCGCCTGCGCGTGATGAGCCTGAAGCGCCTGATCGGAGCAGCCATCGGTAGTGTGCTTGGCATCATTGGCGCCTACTTGTTTGCGCTGGTCATCCGCAACAGCATTCCACCCAGTCACACCCAGAGTTTCCTCCAGATCATGGTCATGCTGCTCATGGCCTACGTCGGCTTGGCGGTAGGCGCCAATAAAGGAGACTTGCTCAACTTGTCTGCCTTGGGTGGAATCTTCGGGGGCGAGAAGCAGGGCAAAAAGAGCTACAAGATTCTGGATACTAGTGTGATCATCGACGGCCGGATTGCGGATATTGCAGAAACCGGCTTCCTTGACGGCACCATCGTCATCCCGCAGTTTGTCCTGCGCGAACTGCAACTCGTAGCCGATTCAGCGGATTCGCTCAAACGCAATCGCGGGCGCAGGGGCCTCGACATCCTTCAACGCTTGCAGAAGGCAGCGTCATTGCAGATCCAGATCGTTGAGGACGACTTTCCGACGGTTCGCGAAGTCGACATGAAACTGATCGAACTTGCCAAGCTTTATGAGGGCAAGATCATCACGAACGACTTCAACCTCAATAAAGTCGCCCAGTTGCAAGGTGTCGAAGTTTTGAACATCAATGAACTGGCCAATTCGCTGAAACCAATCGTTCTGCCGGGCGAAACCATGCGCGTCTTCGTGCTCAAAGAGGGTAAAGAGTACAACCAGGGAGTTGCCTACCTGGATGATGGAACCATGGTGGTCGTCGATAACGCACGCAAGATGATTGGTAAGACGATCGACATCTCAGTGACATCGGTCTTGCAGACGACCGCGGGCAAAATGATTTTTGGCAAATGGGATGAGCGAGCATCGTCGCGCCTGGAGTCGGCGCCCAAGACAACGGTTGTACCACTCGCGACTCCAGTGCCTGGGGCAGTCGCTGAGACCGACGCGAAGAAAACTTCGGTGGTGGTCGAAAGGCCCCAGGGATAACCGCGGCCTGCCCAAGTTTTACGGCCCCGAAGGCGTGATGGGTTCAAGGGATTGCAGTTGAATAGTGTTGCCGTCGATCGCTCCTGAGGCCCTCACTCGCTGACCGGCCAACTTGTCGAGATAGGGCGAGTCACCTTTGAGTAGGTAGACTTTATCGCCATCGACCAACGCCCATGCCGACCCTTCTTTGACACAGAGTCGTGTGCAATCCGCCGCCGACAATTGCCACTTTCTCGTATGACGTGCTCCACAATGCGCATCTGTCAGCACGCCCGTGATCGTTTGATTCTTTCCTGCCTCCCGTTGGTTCTCGTTCTGCCCCAGGGCCACGACAGCGGTACTTGAAAGTATGGCGATGCCCAAGGCAAGAAGCACTGCGGTTGAAACCGTCAATGCGATGGTGCCTAACCAGAACCGTCCAGGGGGCATGAACCCTCAGCGCGACCGCAAAGTCACGTGAAGGTCGCGACTTCTCAGACGCACGTGACGTACCAATAGTTGGACCGTTGCTCGATCAGAAATCGTTTGCGGATCATAACTTCGGGCCTAAAGGGTTTTCCCGATCCGTTCTACAGAGATCTTCGTGAGCAGAATTTACCTCACGATCTGTATTTGGGGGCCGACCCATAGCGGATGCCGTTTCTGAGTACGCGCGTCCGGTAACCAGGTACTGAAAAACGCGAGCCTGCAACTGATTTATACTGAAACGCCCTCGTTATGAAAGTGGTCGTAATCATCCCGGCGGCGGGATTAGGAACTCGCATGGCTTCGCAGGCTCAGGCGCGTAGCAAGAAACCCGCGTCGAAGCAGTTCACGGAGCTTGGAGGCATTCCGATTCTTGTTCATACGCTGCGCCGGTTCAGTGCTGCACCCCAAGTGCAGGAGGTCATCGTCGCATTGCGCGAAAACGAAATTGCCGGTTTTCGCGACCAGCTTGAAAAGCAATATCCGGACGCGGCTGCCGAGAAAATGGAATTCGTTGAGGGAGGCGAGCATCGGCAGCAGTCAGTGGCGAACGCAATGGCACTGGTGAAGGCCGAATCCGATGACATCATTCTCGTACACGATGCTGTCCGGCCCTTCGTGACTGCCGAAATTATCGCCGACGTCATTCAAGCTGCGGCGAAACGTGGAGCAGCGATTGCGGGAGTGCCGGCCGTGGACACCATCAAGCAGGTCGAGCGCAGCGCGGAAGAAGCATTGATCACGGCGACAATTCCTCGTGAGCGGATCGTGCTGGCGCAAACTCCACAGGGGTTTCGCTATGCGATCCTGAAAAAAGCGTTCGATGACGCCGCGGCCGATGGCTTTGTCGGAACGGACGAAGCTTCGCTGGTAGAACGTGCCGGACATCGCGTCGCGGTGGTCATGGGATCGCCGCGCAATCTCAAGATCACGACTCCGGCCGACATGCAGTTGGCGGAGTTCTATTTAACGCAGAATTGCTAGTTTCTGATGGCTGTTTCTAGTGCTTCGGCGTCTGCGGCAAGTCTGCGGAATAGAATGCGGAAGCGGCAATAGTCAACAGAATTGGCAACAATCCCTCGAATGAGCAACAAGGACCTAGCAACAGGACTTTGACAGCGAATGCTTCCAAACCCGCGTTGCGAATTGGCTACGGATTCGACTCGCACGAATTCAAGCCTGGCATTCCGCTCAAAATTGGCGGCGTCGAACTGCCTCACAACCAAGGACTTGGCGGCCATTCTGATGGAGATGTTCTGCTGCATGCAATCACCGACGCTCTTCTAGGGGCGATCAGCGGTCCCGATATCGGTTCGCTATTTCCGCCCTCTGATCCGCATTGGAAGGGCGCAGACTCCGCCGTTTTTCTCGGTGAGGCACTGAAGCGCGTGCACGACGCGGGATACACGCTCGCCAATCTCGATTCGACGTTGATATTCGAAAAGCCCAAACTCGGCCCGCATGCCGCCCACATTCGCGGCCGGGTTGCCGAGCTTTGCGGCATCCCACCGGATTGCGTTGGTTTGAAAGCCAAGACTCCCGAAGGACTGGGTACGCCGAACGCCGCGATCGCGCACGTGACAGTGTTGCTGACACGGTTATGAATTGCGCGCGACAGGATTCAGGCTTGAGTATCAGCATAAAAAGGCAGTGGAGATAACAACAGCATGAAAGAAGTTCAACTTACGAGGCAGGGCCGCGAATGGGCGACCTCATTTGGCCGTAATTACACGGACCGAAACACTCTCGATCCTGCTGGACTGGATGCTCTATGGTCGAACAACTATGGAGTAACGAGGACTGCACTGAACGCCAGGTTCCTAAAAGAATTGCCGACCGAAGCTCGGATTTTGGAGGTCGGGTGCAACATCGGAAACCAACTGTTGCTTATGCATGGTATGGGTTACGGGAATCTCTCTGGTATTGACGTGCAGCCGTATGCCGTGCAAATCGCGAAAACACGGGTTCCGGGAGCGTCTGTTGCAGAAGGGTCTGTACTGGATATTCCATTTTCTGACGGCGATTTCGACCTGGTTTTCACTTCGGGTCTCTTAATCCACATTGCACCGACTGACCTACCAACTGCATTAGCCGAGATTCACAGAGTCTCTGGAAGGTGGATTCTGGGTTCTGAATACTATGCGCCAAGCTCAACCGAAATAAACTATCGCGGGCACAATGACCTGCTGTGGAAAGACGATTTCGCGCAACGATACCTTCAGCAATTTCCGGACCTGAGACTGCTTCGCGAAGAACGGCTGCCTTATCTCAATAGTTCTAACACTGACGCCATGTTTCTACTGGCTCGGACCACGTAGGGCAGATTGGCTCTGGCCCTTCTGACGCAGAAGGTCAAGGTCAATACCCTGACATCATCCCAGACAGGATTCCTCTCTCCATCATCGCTGGTGGAGAGAGGGAGCGTAAGTCACGAGTGGACGTTCCGTTAGAAGATGTTGCGGAAAGCCCAGAACAGGAATCCCGCCAAGACAATTGAGGCAGGTAGCGTCAGGACCCAGGCGAGCAGCAGGTTGCGCACGGTGCCCATCTGCAGTCCGGAGTGATTCGCTGCCATCGTGCCAGCGACGCCCGACGACAGGACGTGGGTCGTGCTGACCGGCAGGCCAAAGTAATCGGCGGCTCCGATCGTCGCCATGGCGGTGATCTCGGCAGCCGCGCCCTGACCGTAGGTGAGGTGATCTTTCCCGATCTTCTCGCCGACGGTGACGACGATCCGCTTCCATCCCACCATCGTGCCGAGTCCGAGCGCAAGTGCGACCGCGACCTTCACCCATGCGGGGATGAACTTGGTCGCGTTGTCGATGTGCTTTTTGTAATTGCCGAGGATTGCCCAGTCGGAAGCAGAAATATCGGGTTGGTGACTCTTCTGCATCAGCCGCAACGCCTCGCTTACAAGATACATGTCGTTGCGGAAGTTGCGGACGCGGTCATTGGGGACCTTGGCGAGCTCGCCAAACATGGCGGTCTCGTTTTTCACGTCGCTGACTAGCTGGCGCAGGGCGAGCATGGTGTTGGGCGTGAACTCCTTGGTGCGGATATAAGTAGTGACCTCGTCGCGGGCATCTCCGATGACCGCGTTTTCGTTCACATACTTACTCAGGGTGGTGACGGCCTGTTCGGAGACGGCGATAAAGTCTTGCGACTGCTTGGTTGTGATTGCGTGATTGAGGGCGTAAGCAGTTGGCACGGTTCCGATCAGAATGAGCATGATGAGGCCCATTCCTTTCTGGCCGTCGTTAGAACCGTGGGCGAAGCTGACGCCAGTGCACGTGAGCAGGAGCAGGGCGCGGATCCAAAACGGCGGCGGTTCGGTGCCCTTCGGCGCTTCGTAGAGCTTGCGGTTCTTGATGACGGCTTTCATCAACATTAGGAGCAGCGCGGCGACGACAAAGCCGACGATGGGAGAGAGTAAAAGCGACTTGCCGATGTTGAGGGCCTGCCCCCAGTCAACACCGCTGGTCCCGGTCTTCGCCGACATGAGCTGGTTGGCGATGCCAACCCCGATGATCGAGCCGATCAAGGTGTGCGAACTCGAGGAGGGAAGGCCGAAATACCAGGTGCTCAAGTTCCACATGATGGCCGCGACGAGGAGCGCGAAGACCATGGCGAAGCCCGCTTTGCTTCCGACCTGGAGGATCAGTTCAACGGGCAACAGAGAGATGATGCCAAAAGCAACAAGACCGGAAGAAGTGACAACGCCGAGGAAATTCCAAAAACCGGACCACACGACCGCGACGTGCGGCTCGAGAGAGTGGGTATAGATCACGGTGGCGACAGCGTTGGCTGTGTCGTGGAAGCCGTTAACGAACTCGAAGCCCAACGCCACCAGGAGCGCAAGTCCAAGCAGCAGAAATGGCAGAACCGAGGCGGAGTGAACTCCGGAGAGATCGGAGATGAGGTGAGCACCGGCGTATACGACGCCGACGAGAAGAATCACGCCGAAGACGATCATGCCGATCGTGCTCGGGCCCTTTTGGAGCTTAGCGTGAACGGCGGGCGAAACTGCGACTGGTTGTGGGGAGTGTTCAGGTGGTTCAGGAACAACGGAACGAGCAGTAGCCATAAACTTTCTCCGGTGCCGCGTAGTAGGAAGTCCGGATTATGGAGGTCGGAAATTATGGTGACGCTTTGTTAACGGAGGATGAAAAACGACTTCGCAGCCCGAAATAAAAGGCCTTTTTCGCGGCCTAGCTGGTGCGCCAAACCGAGGCTAGCCCCGGGTCCCAGTGCAGTTGGTGGGTCGTCCGGCGCCCAATCCTCTAGCTCAGCTTCGACTGGATTCGAACTCGCCTTCGAGCTTCGCGTGGCGGGCAGCCGCCGCGTCGATGAAAGCACGGAAGATGGCGCGGGCGGAACCAGAAAGTTCCGGCGATTCGTTCACTGAACGCTCGGGATGCCACTGCACGGCGAGGACGAAGTGTCCCGGCAGCGTGCCTTCAAGCGCTTCGATAACGCCGTCGACAGGGGAACGGGCAGCAACCCGCAGGCCATCGCCGACGACATCCGCTGACTGGTGGTGCGAGGAGTTCACTGCAATCGGCTGAGTCCCCCCTCCGACAATCCCGGCAAGGAATGAGCCCGGTTCGATAGAGGCAGTGTGCGCGTTGGCAACGGTCCGGCCAGGCCTGTGATTGACTTGCGACTCGATGTGCTGGACCAGCGTCCCCGAGCGATAGACATTGAGGGCTTGAAGTCCGTAACAGATGCCAAGCACGGGCTTGCGCATGTTGTAGGCATCCTGGAGCAGCAGCTCGTCGACAGTGTCACGGCGGGGATCGGCGGCGGCCGTTCTGGGGTCGCGCTCGGCTCCGTATTTCTGGGGATCGACGTCAGCGCGGCTACCCGGGAGGAGCACCGCGTCGCAACGCTCGATCTGCTTCATGATTTCGGCAGGGGTGCCATTGAGCTCGATGCGCACCGGCTCGCCACCAGCCAGACGGACCGCCTCTTCATATTGAGGGAGGGAACGCTCAGCATAGGCGCGATCACCGGAGTGCGGTACCGGGATTGCGATTCTGGGAGCCATGTCGTTAGCTCGCCCTCTCGATTCCGGCAAGTGCCTTACGATTACGATAGTGCCGGATTTCCATCACGACGGAAAGGGCGAGAACAATCGCTCCCACAGTAATGGCAAAGGGAAAGGCGATGTGTCGATAAGCAAAAGGTAGGTTGGGCGCGACGTGCTCGACCTGCGAGTAGACTACCGTCCCAAGAATACTGACGAGGAGCGCGACAGCAAACGAAAGCAGCGTGAGCAGGAACGTCATAGCGACCACGCGGACGGGAATGGCGACCCATCGTGGTTTGCGGATGTCTGCTTTCGACATGATTCTAAGCTACACCAATGGCGGCAAGGTGCTCCAGCGCGCGAGAGTTCGCGAATGCGCCAAACGGGTGGGATACAATGACTTTTATGTCGCAAGCTACATCCGCGATTACCCGCAGCCCCGCGGATATCGTGCGAACCTGCCCTGTGTCGCAGGCTCCGAATGGGGTCTGTTATGCGCGGTCAGGAGAAGTGACGATCTCAGAGGCGGACCTGGAACGGATGATCGCCGCCGTTCCCGCGAGCGCGGCTGCCGCACTCACCCGCAAAGCGTATTACTTCGTCCCGCTCACGGTCAGCCAAGGCGACGAAACATTGATCGCCGACCGTTACGACGTTGGGCTTAGTGAGAACGCGGTTTGCCATCGCAACCTGAATTTGGGTGATGCGCAGTGTGTTTTCATTTCCACTCGTCTGATGGATGACAAATTCTCCGTCGCCTTCGAGTTCTACATCAACGTGGGACATGCGCTTGTAGAGCGCGCGGGTGTGTCACAGGCGTTTGCGGACCTTGCGTGGCAGCAGGTGGAATCGCGAGTGCGCGGAGAAACGTCTCTCGATGCATGGGAATCGCGCAAAATGGCCACCGGTTCTGGTCCTGACGCCGAGAAGTACAAGAACGAGTATCTTGCGGCGACATTCGCGGACGCGATCTCGATTTACCTGCTATCGCTGTACCTTGATGTCGACTACTATGACCTGCGCGAGAGGGACTATCCGCTGCTGGCTCCAGCTCCACTCGCTGAACGGTTGCGCAAGATCGCGGAGTTGTTTCCTCCGAATCCCGGCTTCGACTTCAATATTTACTATCGACGGCGGTCGCAGTAGGACAGCTATCTTCCAAATGGAAGTTTCGGCACCCTCGTTCTGAGCGGGCCTGGAGTAAAAGCCCAATTTTGTTGAAAAGAGAAGGCTGGAGATGTTTCAGGGGCCGGGTGTGGGTCCGGCCCCTGTTCCCCGAGCGCATGCGTCAGACGGCGGCGTCAGCCCCGTGTATGTCCCCCACGACCTTCGCGTCGTCGTGCCGCGCTGAGCCCGTTGAAGTCTTCGAACCCACGCCTTCATCGAACCCGAGCGGAAAGACGATGCGGAATACGCAAGCGTTTGTGAAGGCGCAGGCGAATCATGACTGTAGGGCGCACGCCACACCCAGTTGTCAAAGGGATGTCACATTCTTGTTAAATCAGGAACCTTTGGCGTTTCAATTAGATTTGCTGTTTTGCTGCGGGCACTGGGCGCGAGACCCTCGCTTAGGACGGCGGATGCAGCGGTCGGGCGCCGGCAAGCGCGGTGAAAGAGAGCGTCCGGTAAAATGTGTGCCCATATGCCGACTGCTGAACAGGTTTCCTCCACAAGTCTGGATGTCAAATGGGCACGATCACAGTTCCCGTCGCTGGCGCAGGCCGTGAACGGCCAGCCAGCAGTGTTCCTCGATGGGCCGGGTGGGACGCAGGTTCCCCAGCGTGTGATTGACGCTATATCGCAGTACCTGGGCAGAAACAATGCCAATACCGGCGGCGCCTACCAGACCAGCCGAAACACGGATCGGATGATTGCTGGCGCCCGAGCTGCAATGGGCGATTTTCTTAACTGCGATCCGGACGAGGTCGTTCTTGGACCGAACATGACCACCCTGACGTATGCGATATCTCGGGCAATCGGGGAGCAGTTGGGACCAGGCGACGAGATCGTTCTGACGTTGCTCGATCATGATGCGAATTTCTCACCATGGAAGGCATTGGAAGAAAAAGGGGTCACGATTCGAGCGGCAGCCTTCAATCGTGCGGATTGCACTATCGATATGAACGATCTCGCGGGCAGGATCAACAACCGGACTCGCGTCGTGGCGGTGGGATATGCCTCGAACGCCGTCGGGACGATTAACCATGTAGCGGACGTGGTGAGGTTGGCGCGGGAAGCCGGAGCGCTGAGCTATATCGATGGGGTTCACTATGCGCCGCACGGCTTGATCGATGTGCGGGCACTCGATTGCGACTTCCTAGCCTGCTCAACCTATAAGTTCTTTGGTCCGCACATGGGAGTGCTGTATGGGAAGCGTGAGCACCTGAAGCGGTTCAAGCCGTACAAGGTACGTCCGAATACCGACAATATCCCGAACTGCTGGGAATGGGGCACGCTCAACCACGAATGCATCGCGGGAATCGGAGCTTGTATTGACTATTGGGAAGAACTGGGACGGCGGGCGAAGGCCGGGGTCGGTTCGCGCCGCGAGGCCATCGTGGCCGCGCACGAAGCGATTCATCCGCATGAGCGGGCAATGATGGACCGGATGATCTCCGGGTTACTCGAATTGCCCGGACTCACGTTGTACGGAATCAGCGATGTACGACAATTCGAGCGGCGGTGCGCGACGGTGGCTGTGCGCGTTGAGGGATTCACGCCGCTGCAGCTCGCCACCAAGTTGGGCGAACGCGGGTTCTTTACCTGGGATGGGAATTACTACGCACTGAATCTGACCGAGCAGTTAGATGTAGAGAGTTCGGGCGGATTCTTGAGAATTGGGTTGGTGCACTACAACACGATGGAAGAAGTGGAGAAGCTGCTGAACGCGATGAGGGAGATCATTGTCTTAACCGCAGAAGTCAGAGATCAGATTGCAGAGTGAAAACGAGATAGTACCGCCACGCGCCAGTTGGGATACGCCGTTAACGTCGAGTACGTTTCTTAGTGCGCTTCTGTTGGCGGTGTTTTGAGCCCTCCGCCGTACCGCGGACTATTTCCACTTTCGAGCCTCGGCCTACGAAGACCTGTTTCGCGAGTCCGATAAAAAGACCGTGTTCGACGACTCCGGGCAATTCGCTGAGGGTTCGGGCGAGCGCCGGCGGATTCGAGATCTTTCCAAACGTGGAATCGAGGATGTGATGGCCTTCATCGGTGACGAAGGGTGTGCCATCCGACTTAAGACGCAGCTTGACGGTTGCGCCCAGAGCGGCGATTTTCTTTTCCAATATCGGCCGTGCGAAGTCGATAATTTCAACCGGCAGCGGAAATTTTCCAAGCGTGCGCACGATCTTGCTGGAATCGGTCACAACGACAAACTTCCTTGAAGCGGACGCAATGATTTTTTCGCGAAGCAGCGCGCCGCCACCGCCTTTGATCAGGCGGAGTTGAGGATCGACCTCGTCGGCGCCGTCGATATCGATATCAAGCACAGGATTCTCTTCCAAAGTGGTCAACGGGATTCCGAGCTTGCCGGCGAGTTTGGCTGTTGCGTCGGAGGTGGGAATTCCCAAGATCTTGAGGCCAGCCTTGACGCGTTCTCCTAAGGCAATGACTGCATAGTAGGCGGTCGAACCGGTGCCTAATCCAACGATGTCGCCATCATGTACTAGTTGAGCAGCGGCGCGTCCAGCGAGTTCCTTTTCCTGTTCATTTGACATGGCCAGGCCTCATCGGGGAGTGACCTTAATCCAAACAAGATATGCGGCGAGCACGACTCCGAACAATGCAAGCAGAACCGATACCAGATCGACGATAACCCCTGCGGGCTGGAATGAATCGGTATCGAGTTGAACGCGCGTCTGCCGATAGCGGTACAGGCCGGCGAAGATCAAAAGCACGCCAAAGATGATAGATACCAGGCCGAGCCAAGCGGTTAAGCCTGGGCTGGTCTCCGGTTTGCCTTGCAAATGCAGAAATTCCTGCAGAGCGATCGAAAAGCGACCGACGGCAAACCCGAAAACGATGGTGGCGACACCAGTACGGACCCACGCGAGATAGGTCCGTTCGTTTGCAAGATGGTCGCGGGCGCGGTTAGGGTTCACGGGCATGCGGAGTAGAGCCGGCTATTATTCCACAGCCTTTTGCAGCAGCGCAGCTATTCCTGAGATGTTCTTCAGAAGGTCAGAAGGGAAGCCATGACGTTGTTGCAAATACTCGGGTGAATTGTACGAGAGCCAGACCTTTCCTTGCTGGTCCTCCCAGACGAGAGCTTTGAGAGGAAGATCGATGGCCGTACTTGGCGCAGAGAGCATCAGGGGAGTGCCACCCTTCGGGTTGCCGAAGATGAGCAGTTGAGTCGGGGGCATCGAGAGACCCACCTTCGCCGCTTCGCCGCTGTGATCGATAAGAGAAAAGACGGCGACGCCCTTTTCCTTCAAGATGGATTCGAGTCTGGCAATGGTCTCAGGGACAGAGTAGCGGCTGGGAAGGTTGAGAATGCCACTATCCATAGGAAGCTCCGTGTCTTCGCCCCGGCTTATAGATGATGTCATGATGATGCGGACACAGAAAATCAACCGCCGATCATCTTGCCAAGGATTTCCTTCAGGAGCTTCGCAGCGACCATGGCAGTTAGCTGGGTGTTGTCCTGTGCCGGATTGAATTCGACGATATCACCGCCGACGATCTTGCCAGTGATGGCCTGAATATGTGCGATCGCTTCCCGTACTGTCATGCCGCCAGGCTCACGGTGAGAAATGCCGGGCGCGCAGGCCGGTTCGAGCACATCGAGGTCGAACGAAATGTAGATAGGACCATCGACTTTCATACGATCGAGTGCGGGCAAGTTTCGCATCTCAATAATTTCTACGCCAAACCTTTGTGCCTGCTCCCGCTGATGACCATTGACCGTGCGGATACCGACCTGGATAAGCTTTTTTGCGGCGCCCTCTTCCATGATGCGGGCGAAAGGACATGCATGCGAGTGGCGGTTGCCTTCGAGCTCGTCGTAGAGGTCGGGATGTGCGTCGAAGTGCAGAATCGTTAAATTAGGAACGCGCTTGCCGAACGCGCGTACGATCGCAAGCGTAATGGAGTGATCGCCTCCCAGGCAGACAGGGCGCAGCCCCTTATCTAAGAGTTCTCCGACTTTGTTCTCGATCGCGGTGAAGGGTTCCTGGAACGTGAACTTCAGATCGCCCGCGTCGCAATAAGCGCCTTCGGCGCCCAAATCAATGCCGGTTTCTGTCCACGAGTTCGATGAGTCAGAGCGCAAGGCGACACGAATGATGGGCGGGGCGCCAGCCGCACCGCGCAGCCAGGACGAGTTGGCATCGAACGGAATTCCCAAAAGAACGGGCGTGCCTGGTTTCGTGGAGAGGGGACGCGTGTGCATTGATTTGTACCTGCGATACAGCTTATTGACGAGGATGGACTAATGCAGTGACAAGCGCAACTGGCCGAAATTCACCTCTGAATCGGGCACAGACTGCGCAGCATCCGTTATTCTATAGGTCCATATGTCATCAACTACCCAGAACGCCGTGCGGGGCGGCCACACTCCGAAAATCATACAAAACAATGAGCGGGAACGAGTATTCGGTCTTTTCCGCCAATGGGGATACCTGGAGGCGGAACTGAATCCGCTCGGATTGCTGCCACCGCAGCCGCATGCCGATCTTCAAATCGACAACGAGTACGCGCGCGAGGCTCGCAGGATTTATTGCGGCAGCGTGGGGGCGGAATTCATGCATATCGCCGATCCTGAGCGACGAACGTGGATTCAGGAGCAACTGGAACGCGAGCCTGAGACGGTCGATCAGCACAGCGCCCTCGACCTGCTGATGCGGGCAGAGCTATTTGAGCAAACTTTGCAATCGCGCTATCTGGGCAACAAGCGCTTTTCGCTCGAAGGGAATACCGCCCTGCTACCGCTGGTAGACGAAGTTCTGGATGTAGCCGGCGAACATGGCGCGGTGGAGTTGGTCATGGGAATGAGCCATCGCGGCCGTTTGAACGTGATCATTCACATTGCGAAGCGTCCGCCGGAACAGGTCTTTGCCGAGTTCGAAGACGTCGATCCACGAAGCGTACTTGGCTCGGGCGACGTGAAATACCACATTGGGGCTACGGGTGAGTACGAGACAAAAAGCGGAAAGAAGATTCACATTCACCTGGCATCGAATCCGAGCCACTTGGAAGCGGTCGATCCGGTGACAGTAGGACGGACGCGCGCAAAGCAAGACCGGGTGGGGGAAGGCGGAAAGGCGAAATACCTGCCGCTCCTCGTTCACGGTGACGCTGCATTTGCTGGGCAAGGAATCACGGCGGAAACGATGAACTATGCCGACCTGGTGGGATACACGGTGGGTGGAACAATTCATGTGCTCGTGAACAATCTATTGGGATTCACAACGGACGCACACGAGGAACATTCATCGCGCTTCTCAGCTCAGCTCGCACGTCGGCAGGCTATACCAATCTTTCATGTGAATTCTGAAGATGTGGACGCGGTATTGCGGATCGGGCGGATTGCGACGGAATTTCGCTACAAGTTTGAAACTGACGTCGTGATCGACCTGATCGGTTATCGCAGGCACGGCCACAGCGAGGTGGACGATCCTACGGTAACGCAGCCATTGATGTACAAAGCGATCAAAGATCATCCGCCGCTATGGCAAATCTATGCAGAGCGGATCGGTGCGGGCAACATGCAGGAGCGCGCGCAGGTGATTCGAAGCGAGTTCGAAGCTGCCCAGAAAGACGCAAAGAGCATCACGAAAAAGCCGCTCTTGCGGGAACTGCCGAAGTATTGGGATGAGTATTTCGGAGGCCGCTACAAGCCAGAATATGAGGTGCCGACCGGCGTTTCGCGGGAAGGATTGGTCGAACTGACAGAACGTTTGACGAGCTATCCGGATGGATTCCATGTCCATCCGAAGGTGAAGAAGCTGCTCGAGCAGCGAATAGAGATGGGAACCGGCAAGAAGCCGATCGACTACGGGATGGCGGAAGCGCTCGCGTTTGCGAGTCTGGTGAAGCATGGAATCCCTGTGCGAATGAGTGGACAGGATGCTCGTCGCGGGACTTTCAACCAGCGTCACTCGGTGGTGATTGATGTCGAGAATGAAAGTGAATACGTGCCGCTGCAGCACATTTCCGAGGGGCAAGCGGAGTGCGAAATTTACAACTCCCCGCTTTCGGAAGCCGGAGTCATGGGATTCGAATACGGCTTTAGCCGCGACTTCCCGGAAGCTCTGGTGCTGTGGGAGGCGCAATTCGGCGATTTTGCGAACGTGGCCCAGGCAGTGATCGACCAGTTCGTCGTAGCAGGCGAAGATAAATGGGGATTGCTGTCGGGGCTCGTCCTTCTGCTGCCCCATGGATACGAAGGACAGGGTCCGGAGCATTCGAGCGCGCGCATCGAACGATTTCTGCAACTGGCGGCGCGTGACAATTTCCAGATCTGCCAGCCGTCGAATGCCGGCCAATATTTCCATTTGCTGCGGCGGCAGGCGTTGCGCAAATGGCGAAAGCCGCTGGTGGTGTTTACGCCGAAGAGCATGTTGCGGCATCCGGATGCACTCTCTCCGCTGGAGGATCTGACGCATCAAGAATTTCTGCCTGTGATTCCAGATACAGAAGCCCAGGAGGCAAAACGCATTCTGATCTGCACGGGAAAGATCGGTCACGAATTGCGGGTGGAGCGCGAGAAAAGAAAGGATTTCGACACGGCGATTGTCTTCTTAGAACAGATGTATCCGTTCCCAGAAGCCGAATTGTCGGAGGAACTGAAGCGACATGGGTCGGCGCGCGATATTGTCTGGGTGCAAGAAGAGCCAGCGAATATGGGGGCGCTCTTCTACATGCTACCTCGGCTGCGGCATCTTGACCCGGACCGACCGGTGCTGTCGGTGAAACGGTCGCCCAGTCCGAGTCCATCGACCGGTTCCGCAAAAGCGCACGAGGTAGAGCAGAAGACACTGCTCACGCTAGCGTTCACTACTCAAGGGTGAGGACAGAATCCACGTCGGCTTGCGTCGTAGAAAGAAAAAGCCCAGGAGATCCTGGGCTCGGAAAGCGGGCTGAAAACTGCTTCATGGCCAACGTTTGGCGGTATCTTCCCAGCCGGAAGTTCGTGCAGGAGCAGTGGCAGCCGGATTGACCGCGGGCGGCGGTATCCGAATGGGCTGCTGCGGAACGGCGGCAGCGAGAGTGGGTTTCGCCACTTCAGCGGGCGCCTCCTTTTCCTCAGAAAGCAGAGGCGCGGCGATCCGCAAAGCTTCCACTTCCTTTTCCAGCCTGGCGAGTTCGAGTTCTTTCTGTCTCAGAACTTCGTAGACATTTTTCATCATTATTCGGCACCTGGGTAAGAGCGACAGCGAATAAGCGCACTGTATGGGGATGGTGGGATTTTGTCAAGAAGAACAGAGGCCTTCCAGTCAAACCTCTCCATTTGCCGCGACTTAGCTTCGAGTGTCGGGTAGGAGTCTTTGCGGTGGTCCGTTCTCAGCGGAAGACGACAATCGCAACCACGATTGAGAGAATCAGCACCAGTACCGCTAACAGATTGACGTGGTTGGCAAGCCAGGAGTCGCTCGGTGGCTTTTGGGATGCAAGGAACGCTGGCACAAACTCGGCAGGAACCGCTTCTGAAAGTTGTTGGGGTTGCGAATGCTGCTTGTTCTCGCAGTCGATGCACAGTGTTCTGCCCTCAGATACCGGGAATCCGCACGAGGAACACTTTTGCACGCGCAGCATTGCCTCCGGGACTGAAGGCGCAGGAGCAGGTTCGGGAGCGATCTCAACTGGCGCCGCAGAGATTGCCGGTTCGGTTGAAGCAGTATTTTCGGGAGCGGAAGCTGCAATCGTGGGCGGCTCTGGCGACGCAATCGTTTCTGGAATTATTGGAGGTGAAGTTAACAGGTCGGTCGAGGGAGCCGTAATCTCTGGGTTGCCCGGGAGTGCCGCGACTTCCGGCGTAGCGCTCGGCTTCCCCGAGGGTTGCGCTTCGGGAGTTGGGCTTGGCGGCGTCGAGGTTCGTGTCGGTGCCATCGGCTGAGTTTCTACGGCTTTTGGCGTCACAACGACCGGGACCTCCCGCCTTTCGGAGAGATCAAGAGCAGTCCGAGTCAATTCAGCCATCCTCTCGAGCGCGATGAGATCGCGTTCCTCGAAGGCGTAGGCGTGGTCGGAAAACAGCTCAAACAGGCCGCGAACCTGGCCGGGGCGTGTAACCAACGGGAGTACCACGATCGAGGCGATTCCCAGAGCTCGGCAGGTGTCAAGGTTGACTCGTGGATCGTTCTCAGCGTTATCGCAGCGAAGGAGTTGTTTACGGGCAATGCTTTCTCCCGTTAGCCCCGAAAGAACCTGCAGCCGTGCACCGACAGACGGGGCACACGACCCGGCGCTAGCGCGGCAAACCATTTCGCCATCTTGCAGCAGAGCTAGCGCGGCACCAGTAGCGCCAGTAATGTAACGCGCACGCTCGACGAGCAACTGCAGGGCGGCCTCCAAGTCATTTGCGGGAAGAGCACCGCTTTCCGTAGTGGGAGGGAGGTTCATCATTGAAGGAGTAGCCTGAGGCTCCGCGAGAGGGATGTTCTGTTCATTGTTGGTCGGGAAGGTACTATTCGGTTCCGCGGATCCATGCATGGAGACTGTCATCCTCACGGCCATTGGCCGTCGAAGTGGGCGGGCAGAATTGCGAGACTTTCCCCGAGTCTCGTCTCCCGCAGCGCCTGTGTCAAGCGTAACCGTCTGCTAAGAGACTACATGACATACGCCAACCACAACGCACCAACGACAACTGTAACTGCTGTGATCGGCAATCCAACGCGAAAGTAGTCCCAGAAACTGATCTGAACATCCGGCTTGGCTGTTTCAATGACGATGATGTTTGCGACCGAACCGGTAATGGTGAGATTACCTGCGAGAGTGGATGCTGTGGCCAGCAACATCCAGGTGCGGTCCGGGTCGGGGAATTCTGCGACCAGCGATTTTAGGAGCATTACGGCTGGGACATTGCTTACGACATTGCTGAACAGAGCCGTCACGGCTGTGAACACCGCGACGTTGTGCAGGTTCCATCGTTCGGCGAATCGCAGCAAGCGCTCGACCAATCCCGCGTTCTCTGCCCCTCCGACGATGATAAACAGCCCAACAAAGAAGACGAGCAGTCCCCAGTCAATCTCGGCATAGAGCTTACGAGGATCGCGGCTGCGGCTGATGAGCAGGATGGCAGCTCCCGCAGCTGCGGCCAAAGCCGGTGGTACACCGACGAGGAAGCTGAGAACGACACCAGTCGCGACGAGCACCGGCTTGAGCAGGTTTGAAAGATCGAGCGGCGGCAGCGAAATGGCGCCGGGAGCAGGTTCTGGCTGCTTCAATTCCCGCGCAAAAATCCAACGCAGAATAAGCCAGTCGAGGACGAGACCAATTGCCGCGACTGGTCCCAAATGAAATAGAAATGCGCGATAGCTCAGACGAGAAAGCGAGCCAATCAGGATGTTTTGAGGATTCCCGGTAATTGTCGCAACGCTCCCGATGTTAGAAGCGGTGGCGACAGCGAGCAAAAAAGGCAACGGCGGAAATTTCAGTTTACGGACGAGCGCGAGAACAAAGGGAACCATCACCAGGCAAACGATATCGTTCACGAAAAACGCCGAGAGTATGCCGGAAGTGAAAATCAGCGCAGGAAGCATAAGTTCGGGCTTCAGGCGCTGAAGCACGAGTTCGGCGTTCCACTCAAAAAATCCAGAAAGCCGCAGTCCACCAACCACTAACATCATCGCGAAAAGTAGAACGACGGTCCGAAAGTCGACAAAACGGAGAGCGTCTTGAGCGGACACCACGCCAAACACGACCATCGCAATTGCCCCGATGATGGAGGCTCCCGTGCGATCGATCTTCAGTCCCGGGAACTTGCCGAGGGCAAATACCAAATAACTAGCGCAGAAAATGATGGTGCCGGCCAAAGATTGCGTTTCAGACAGGATTGCCGCCGGAAAATGGGGCATGCGGAATCAGCATACCAATTCCGGCGCCGAGCTAGTGTGAGCGATCTTCGTCCTTATGACGGAGCCAATCGAGAAACATCTGTTCGAAGGGTTTGTCATAGGCCATGAGCAGGTGGCGAACGCTGCGCCCGCTGACGAAGTGGCAGACCTCTTCGGCGAGATTCTTGGCATGATCGCCGGCGCGCTCGAGCGACTGAGTCATGAAAATGACCTGAAGGCTGGCCTGGCGTGCTACGTTTTCCGGATTTTCGATGTGGCGGAGGAAAATCAGATTGCGGAGACGATCCATTTCAGCGTCAGCCCGCAGCACGTCGATAGCTCGTTTGACGTCGCGATGCGAGAACGAGTAAGCGACATCGGAGAGCATTTTTTCCAGCACAGAAGCCATTTGAGTGAGATCGCGAGCATCCTGGGAATCGAGACGATTCCCAGCGCTCTGGGCGCTGGTCGCAAAGCTCAGCAGTAGATCGCCGATGCGCTCCAGGCCGATCATGACTTTCATGCAGGCGAGCAACTGACGAGTTTCGTTTTCGGGGACGCGAGTTATGACGGCCGTGACACCCGAATCGATTTCCATGTCGAGTGCGTCAAGTTCCTTTTCGCAATGTCGGATGTTGTTCAAACGAGACATGGAGCCGGTAGCGATGCCCTCCGCGGCAATAGCGGCCGCTTCGCGGGCGAGTTCGCAGGCCTCGATCGTGCGCTGGACGAGATGCGAGTAGGAGGGATCAGGCTCGGTCGATCTCAGGCTAGCAGTGCTCATGGGCAGGGCACACCTTAATTCGATGCTGGGACCCGCTCTGGCAGAGTGGCCCGTAATTGCCTATCAAAGATTGATACTTTTCCGCCTAAATCATAATTCGTTGGAGATGGGTATGTGGTTAAAAAGGTGTGAATTCTCAGTTCAATCACTAATTGAAAACCATTAAGAGGACTGCGGTGTCGTCGCGATCGGCAGCGTGAAAAGGAATGTGGATCCGTGGTTGAGTTCGCTCTCAGCGCGAATCGATCCGCCGTGAGCGAGGACGATATGCTTGGCAATAGCTAGGCCAAGCCCCGTTCCCCCCGACTCGCGCGAGCGGGCCTTATCAACCCGATAGAAGCGTTCGAAGAGCCTTGGTAAGTGCTCGGATGAGATTCCGGGACCGAAGTCGCGCACGTAGAACTCCACATTGGTAGCGTTTCTGCGGGCACCAAGCACAATTTTTTTCCCGCTGGCGGCATACTTCAGGGCGTTTTCTATTAGATTTGAGAATACCTGGTGTACGGCTTCCGGGTCGGCATGGACTTTGACGAACTCGGCAGCATTCTCGATGGCAAGTTCGACATCATGCTGGCGGCCCATTTCGCGGAAGTTTTCCAGGGCGTCCTGAAGAAGATCGTCAGAAACAACATCCTGTGTATCGAAACGCTGCTCGCCCGATTCAACACGGGCCAGGGTGAGCAGGTCTTCAGTGAGTCGCGACATGCGAGTCGCATTCTTGCGGATGATCTCCAAAAACTCGCGAACGTGATTGTTCTCCGGGACGCCATCGAGAATGGTTTCGGTGTATCCCTGAATCGAAGTCAGAGGCGTACGCAATTCATGCGAGACGTTGGCAATGAAGTCTCGACGTGTTTTTTCCATGCGCTCGGTTTCAGTAAGATCTCGTAGTACGGCGACTACGCCGCCCCCAGGCATTGGCGCTGCGGTGACGTCAAAGGTGCGTCCAGCCACGATAGTGTTTGAACGAGCCGAGGTGACGGCATGGCGTTCCGTGGCTCCATGAAGCGCAGAGAGGAAGTCAGGATCGCGGATGCTGTCAATCACCGGCGCGTTAAGGCGAGGAATGGCGTGGAGGAGACGATCCATGCCGCGGTTTGCCCACTGAACACGGCCATCGCCGCCCACCGCGATGACTGCATCCTGCATGCTATTGAGAAGAGTTTCAAGTTCGCGCTGTCCCCTCTGCACTCGTGTAAAGCTTTCTTCCAAGCGCCGGGCAGTCTTGTCCAGGGCTGCAGCGACTTGTCCAATTTCGTCGCTCGAGGGTGAAGCGATGCGCGCGGTGAGATCGCCCCCGGCAATCTGTTCCGCGAATGCGACAATCCTGCGCAAACGATGAGCGAGATACTGCGAAGCGATGGCTGCCGCAACCATCGCGAATATGAAGGCGAACAAGGATGCGCGGTGCAGCGCACGAGTCACCTGATCGCGGGTAGTTTCGATCTCAGCGAGGGGATAAGCCAGGCGGACAGCACCGCCAGCGACGGGAGCAGCGACGTAAAGAAAGGGGACGCCGATGGTTCGGCTGTTGCGCTGGTTTACGCCCACATCGCCGTGCAGAGCGGCAATGAATTCTGGGCGTTGTGCGTGGTTCTCCATGTTCCCAGCGTCGGCTTGCGAATCGGCAAGCACGCGCCCGGTCGGATCGATGATGGTGGCGCGCGCCCCGGCTGCCTGTCCTTCCTGGGCGGCGATATCGGAGAGTGAGTGCTGGCGATCGTTGTCGACGCGATAAGCGAACATCAGCGTCTTCTGTTTCAGGTTGCGCTCGATCTGATCGCGCAGCGTGGTTTCCCAAACCGAACGGACGGCGAGCTCCAGCGTGAGCGCAGTAGCGCCGATCACAACCAGGAAAATCAATATCAATTTGAAGAAAATTCGACGTCTCAACGTGCGACCTCGAAGCGGTAGCCGGCGCCGCGGACCGTCTTCAAGTAGCGGGGATTCTCCGGATCGGGCTCGATCTTCTCGCGAATCCGACGCACATAGACGTCGACGGAGCGCGGAGTGACGTATGCGGTGTCGCGCCAGACAGAATCGAGCAACTGGTCGCGCGTGAATACGCGTCCGGTGTGCCGCATGAAGTAATCGAGCAGCCGGAATTCGGTGGCAGTCGTCGGAACGATCTTTCCGCGAACAGTGAGCGTCATCGCGTTCGGATCGATGTGAATTTCATCGATCTTGGTGGGAAGGGGCGTGAGCGGGCGTTCAAAGCGACGCATAACGGCTTTCACGCGCGCGACAAGTTCTCGAGGACTGAAAGGCTTGGGGATGTAGTCGTCGGCCCCGAGTTCGAGACCCAGAACGCGATCAGCCTCACTACTTTTCGCAGTCAGGAAAATGACCGGGACCGAGGCGAGAGACGCGGACTGACGAATCTGCCGGCAGAGTTCAAGCCCATCCTTGCCGGGAACCATGATATCGAGGATGAAAAGCGCGGGACGCTGGCGTTCGGCGTCCGTAACCACAATAGTGCCCGTGGAATAGAGGCGAACATTGAACCCCGCCCCTTCAAGGTGGTGCCGGACAAGGCGGGAAATATCGGGATCGTCTTCTACAACGAAGATAGTCTGTTTCACGCGCACCCATTGTAGCCGGGAGGGGTGTGGATTCGAAATGGAGGGATGTCGAACATCCTTTGCGCTGGACGTAACCGCTCGGCAAGACTCGCGTAACCCTTCAATAGCCAAAAGTCTTAAGCAAACGGGCATATTCTTCCGATGAGCTAGGCAAATGGCGCGCTCGGAATTTCATCCGAGAACGACAGTTTGCCGATGCTGAAACGTATTGTGCTGCTGGCCTTTACATTGATGCTGCCGTCCGCGGAAGCGGTGGCGGCGGAGCCAGTTCTCGCAGCTGAAGGCTCGCCGCAAGCACCAACGGAGATGACCATCCGAAAGACCGTGCAGGAAGTGCGAGTGGGCTTCCAGGTCTCCTCGTCGGATGGCAAGCCGCTTTTTCATGTGCGGCCCGAGCAGTTCTCGGTTCTCGAGGATGGACAGAAAATCACGACCCTTACGGGATTCTATGCCGATCATGACTTGCCCCTGCGGGTCCTGCTGATGATTGACGCAAGCGATTCGATGAGTAAGGGGTTTGCGTCGGAACGCCAAGCGGCGGCCGACTTCCTCGGGAGAATCGTTAGGACAGGGACGGATCAGAGTGCGGTGATTGTCTTCTCGACGCAAATGCAAATGAGCCCGCGAGCAGAATCCGGAGAAGAGCAGCGAATCAGCGCGCTGCATACAAGCGGGTTGACGGCGCTATACGACGCGATTTGCAAGGTCGGCGACGGATTGCCTGCGCGCGATCCGGAGCATCCGTTGGCGCGGCGAATACTTGTGTTGTTGAGCGATGGCAATGACACCTACAGCATGCATTCTCTGAAGGATGCGATCGCGGCTGTCCAGAAATCGGAGCTTGTTGTGTACGCAATTGCGGCCCATAAGCCGTCGGAATATCGTTCAGGTGATGCCAATCTCGCCAGGCTGGCTGAGGCAACAGGAGGTCGGTTTCTCTTTCTGAAGAAGTATGACCAGTCAGAAAAATTGTTTGCCGAAATCGAAACAGAAATTCGAGCGCAATACACTGTGACATTCCGCACGAACGGGGTTTGCGGCTTTCACAAACTCGAAGTTCAGCCAGCGGATCGTAGCCTTAACGTTCGTAATCGAGCCGGATTTTACGGAGACTGCAGATAAGTAGCAGTTAATAGTTCGCGGATCGGAATCTTGCCAGCACTTCGTCGGTTCGCTTGTCCGACCCCTGGCTGCGAAATAGAAACCGCCCTGCAGTTTAGACCATTTTTATCGCTCGCCAGGGGATCCGAGCGCCAGCCCGGCCTCGGCGGAGAAATCCATGGGCACAAATTCCTGCGCGAGATATTTAGGAAAAGCCGCGGCTGCGATCATTGCAGCGTTGTCGGTCGAAAGCGACCGCGACGGAAAGAACACAGGAAGCCCTTGCTGCGCCGCCTCGCGCTCAAATGTCCGCCGCAGTTCCTGATTGGCTGCGACGCCTCCACTGACAAAAAGCGTTTGCACGTCATATTCGCGGGCCGCGGCCAGCGTTTTGGAGACAAGATCTTCCACCATGGAGCGCTGAAATGAAGAGACCAGGTTCAGCGTCTGGCGATCGATAAGGCGCAAGTAGTCCTCGATCTGCGGCTTGGAAATTTCAGATAGCATTTTGCGACGCGCATCAATCGACGGCGCGAGGTTGTGAGTTTCGACGTGACGCAGCACCGCAGTTTTGATCCCGCTGTAGGAAAAATCAAAGTGCGGGGTGTCATCAGATTGCGCATTCCTATGACGTCGGTCGCGATGCTTGATCTGCGACGTTTGAAATTTGACGGCGTTAGGGTCGCCATGAGGGGCCAGTCGGTCGATAATCGGGCCCCCGGGATAACCAATAGCGAGCAACTTCGCGACTTTGTCGAAGGCCTCTCCGGCGGCGTCGTCGCGGGTACGGCCGACGTTGCGATAGGTCCAGGAATTGCCGTGTCGCTCGGCGAGGTAGAGGTGGGTGTGTCCACCAGAAACGACCAGGGCAAGGACGGGAAATTCGAGGCTCGCGTTGCCGTTCGTTTGCTGTTCAAGCAGTACTGCATGAATGTGGCCTTCGAGGTGATTTACGGCGATCAGCGGTCTCTCAAGCGCGAAGGCGAGTGCTTTCGCGTAGCTAATTCCCACGAGAAGAGCTCCAGCCAAGCCTGGGCCCTGGGTAACGGCAATCGCATCGATCGAGTGGTAAGTCTGATTGGCTTCAGACAACGCCTGTCTCACCACCGGAACAATCGCTCGTAAATGCTCCCGAGATGCGAGTTCTGGAACGACGCCACCATAGGGCTGGTGAGTGGCGATCTGCGAAGCGACTACGTTGGAAAGAATCTCGCGCCCTGAGCGAACTACGGCGGCTCCAGTTTCGTCGCAGGAGCTCTCGATGCCGAGGATCAGCGCGTCAGGCATAATGAAAATCAGTGGCTAGTAGCTAGTTTTTAGTCTCTAGTTTAGATGATGCACAGTTGAGTTGATGCCTTCTGTTAAACAACACGCGATTGAAATCGTCCGAACGCTGCGAGTCCGGGGTCACCAGGCATATCTGGTTGGAGGGTGTGTGCGCGACCTGCTTTTGGGCCGTGAGCCGGCAGACTATGACATCGCGACGGATGCGACTCCGCGAGAGGTGATGAAGATCTTTCCACGGACGTTTGCCGTGGGCGAGCAGTTTGGGGTGGTGTTAGTGCCGATGTCAGTGGATGCGGTAGCCGATGGACAGCCCGGCGCCACTGTCTATACGCGGACGGTTGAAGTGGCGACGTTCCGTTCCGATGTTGGCTATTCCGACGGTAGGCATCCCGACGAAGTACGGTTCAGCAGGGATGCCAAGGAAGATGTGCAGCGGCGCGATTTCACGATCAACGGGTTGCTACTCGACCCAATGACGGACGAAGTCCTGGACTACGTGAATGGGCAACAAGATCTGAAGGCGGGAATCATCCGCACGATCGGCCAGCCGGGGCATCGGTTTACTGAAGATAAGCTACGCATGCTACGGGCTGTTCGCTTTGCGGCGCGCTTCGGATACCAGATCGAACCACAGACCATGGCGGCGATTCAGGAACTCGCACCGGAGATCCGACAGGTCTCGCGCGAGCGCGTGCGCGAAGAACTGACGAAAATGCTCACCGAGGGCCGGGCCAAACCCGCGTTTGAATTGCTCGATGCGAGCGGGCTGCTGCAACAGGTTTTGCCTGAGATTTCCGCGATGAAGGGCGTGGAGCAACCGCCCGAATTCCATCCCGAGGGAGATGTTTTCGTGCACACGCTATTGCTGCTCGACAAACTGCCGGCGGGAACGTCCAAGACGCTCGCCTGGGGTGCGCTGCTGCACGACGTAGGAAAGCCATCGACGTTTCGCGTTGCGCCCGACCGAATCCGGTTTGATGGACACGTGGAAGTTGGTGTCAGGATGGCGGCGGAAATCTGCGCGCGCCTGCGATTCTCCAATGAGGAGGCCGAGCAGATACTGGCACTTGTCGACAATCACATGCGCTTCGCAGATATCCGGCGAATGAAGGAGTCGACGCTGAAGAAATTTCTGCGTATGCCGGTGTTTGGCGAGCACCTGGAATTGCACAGGATCGATTGCCTTTCGAGCAACGGGCTTGTTGATTCATACAACTATGCGCGCGAGAAATTGCAGGAGATGCCAATCGAGGAGATGCGCCCGGCACCGCTGATCACCGGTCGCGATTTAATTGATGCCGGATACAAGCCGGGGCCACGGTTCAAGGAGATCCTCGGCGCGGTCGAGGATGCGCAGCTGGAGGGTCGGCTAGCGTCTCGCGAGGCGGCGATGGAATACGTGGGGAGAGAGTTTCCACGGTAGTTTTCCCCAAGGTGCGAGGGCAGGGCCCTCGCAACTGATGGCGAGGATGTCTGCGCGCCTCAAAACGCGCACAAGAATGTCCGTACCGCACGGTATGCTCGCGGGCGAGAGCGCCCACACCACACGAGCTTTCTATTCTTCGTTTTTATCGCGGTCCTGCGATGTTGTCTGTACCCCTTCTGCTGAAAGCGGAAGCGGTTTTGTCGGATCGATCTCCGGCAGGCCGGACTGCTTGAGCTTCGCATTCATTTCGGCGACGTCTTTCGACTTCAATTGATCCCAGGCTTTGAGTTGATCGTTGAGCGCGGCCTCGACCTCGCCGAACATCGCGGTTTGCTGTGTAGTCGGAGCGGCATCGGCGGAGTCGAGCGCGCTCAGAATTGTGCTCATCGCGGAGTTGAGGCGCGAGAGGCCGCGGCCTTTGGGTGTGCTGAGAAAGCGGGCACCAAATCCACCTTCATCGCCTTCGAGGGCGGCAGCCCTCGCTTCGAGATCATTGAGCGATTTCGCGATGGCGATGTCCGAATGCTTTGCCAGCAGATCTTTGATCTGGGCGCGAATGCTGCGCAGCTGCACGACGGCCTGATAGTCGCGATGGAGAGCCTCGGCGATCTTCCGGTCGAGCTCAAACTGGAATCGGAGGTCGGCTTCTGAAGTTTTGACGCGCGGGTCCATGCGGACTTCGAGTGGCTCGGAAAGAGTTTTGCCGGCTGCAGTAAGCCGAACGTTGTAGCGACCAGGCAATACCGCAGCGCCGAGGGGATAGCGTGGCGTGTCATGGTAGATGGCTGAAATTGGATACTCGTGCTCCAGGGTCTCGGGCTCGGGATAGTGCAGATCCCAGACAAAGCGGTGCATACCGGGTGTAGCTGAGAGAATACGCGGAGGACGCACCCAGTATGTCGGAACATTGAGTTCTTTTGCGTTGACCGGTTCTGGTTTGTCGGCGCTGGAATAGGAACGAACGACGTTGCCGGAGGCGTCCAGAACGTCGAGTGTGACCGTAGTAGCTCCAGTGTCGACGTGGTAGTCGATCATCGCTCCATCGGGCGGATTTTTGCCGGCAGGTTCTTCGGGAGGCAAAGGCGTGTCAGTATTGTTGTTACGGCGGACGCGATATGCTACCTGTGGCTTGAAAAGGTAGTTGCCGGCAATTGCCGATTGCGCGTTCATCTGCCGCAGCGGCGTGATGTTGTCGAGAATCCAGAACGAGCGCCCGTGTGTTCCGACCACGATGTCGTCGCCGTGAACGACTAGATCGCGAATCGACGTCGGCGGCAGATTCTGCTTCAACGATTGCCAGTGCTCGCCATCGTCGAACGAGACGTAGACACTACGTTCGGTTCCGGCGAAGAGCAGGCCTTTGCGTTCGGGATCTTCGCGCACTGTGTTGACCGGCTCGTCCGTCAACCCGTTCACGATCTTCTGCCATGTTTTGCCGCCATCGTGCGTGCGATAAATGTGAGGCTTCAGGTCGTCGAGCCGAAAGCGGTTCACGGCCGCGTATGCGGTCGAAGTATCGAAGTGCGACGCATCCATCTGAGCGAGCTTGCTCCACGGCGTTAGCTCGGACGGAGTGACGTTCTGCCAGCTTTTTCCACCATCGTGCGTGACTTGAATCAGCCCATCGTCAGTTCCGGCCCAGATCAGGTTGACGTCTTTCGGCGACGGCGCGATCGAGTAGATTACGCCGCGATGCTCTCCCTTCACCGGATCGAACGCGACAAACGGTTCGAGCGAAGGTGGCGCGGCGGGGTGCTCGCGCGTTAGATCAGGGCTGATCTCCTGCCAACTGTTGCCCCCGTCGCGCGTCGCGAATAAGACATTCGAGCCCAAATAGAGAATGTGTGGATCGGCGGGCGAGAAGATCAGGGGAGCAGTGCGGTTGAAACGGTATTTCCCGGTTCGCAGGACGACGGGTGAGACGTCGCGCGCCTGGCCGGTGTTGCGATCGAAGACCGTCGCCTTCCCTCCATAAATGAGATTGGGATGGAGCGGGTCGGGCGCTACATAGCCGTATTCTTCGACGCCAACGGTAGTCCAGTCGCGGAAGGTGATCTCGCCAAAGTCGCTCCGACTGGCAGTGCCGACTGAGCCGCTTTCCTGCTGCCCGCCATAGACCCAGTATGGAAACTGATTGTCGGTGATGACGTGGTAGAACTGCGCCGTTGGCTGGTTGTACCAGGAACTCCACGTCTGGCCGCCGTTCACGGTAATGGTCGCGCCCTGATCGACAGCGAAGGCCATGATGTCAGGATTTTCTGGATTGATCCAGATGGTGTGATAGTCGTCGCCGCCCGGCGCGCCCTTGATGGCGGTGAAGTTTTTCCCTGCGTCGGTGGATTTGTAGGTGGACGTATTCGCGACGAAGATCACGTCTTTGTTGCGCGGATCGACGCGGATACAACCGAAATCGTCACCGCGTCCCCAAACGCGGTCTTCATTATTCATGAGCTGCCAGCTTTCGCCCGCGTCGTCAGAGCGGTAGATCCCGCTGCCCTTCTTCGCGCTGACCCAGGCATACATGCGATTGGGGTCGCTGGGAGCGACCCCGGGCCCGATCCGCCCGATGTTGTCGGCTTCGCCCGGCAGACCCTTCGTGAGTTGACGCCAGGTATTCCCGCCATCGATCGACTTGTAGAGTCCGCTACCGGAGCCATTGAAAGCACCACCAGTTGTCCAGGGCGGACGGCGAGAAGCCCACAGGCTGGCATAAATGATCTGCGAATTTTGTGGATCGAAGACGAGATCCTGCGCGCCGATGTGCTCGTCCTTGTAGAGAACTTTCTGGAATGTCTGTCCGCCATCGAGGGAGCGGAAAACCCCACGCTCGGCGTTTGGGCCGTAAGGATGTCCAACCGAGGCGACAAAGAGGCGATTGGGATCTTTCGGATCGACGATGATCGATCCGATCTGCTGACCGTCGCGCAGGCCAAGATGTTGCCAGGTCTTGCCGGCGTCGGCGGATTTGTAGATACCATCGCCGATGGAGAGATCAGGACGTCGCAGCCCTTCGCCGCTGCCGACATAGATGATGTTAGGGTCCGAGGGAGCAATGACCAGCGCGCCGATGGACCCGGTGGGTTGGTCATCGAAAATAGGGGTCCAGGTGCGGCCGGCATCAGTGGTCTTCCACACTCCGCCGTTGTTGGGCGCCATGTAGAAGACGTTGGGCTGGCTCGCTATGCCGGATATTGCGACGGTGCGTCCTGCGCGAAAGGGCCCGATCATTCGCCAGCGGAGTTCCTGAAACATGGACGCATCCAATGGCTGAGCGGCGAGCACGGCAGAAGAAATGATGAGCAGAACAAACGCCCACAGGAAAACGCGAGATGTGTTTTTCACGGATCTCCTCGGAAGCACGTAAGAATAAACCAGAAGTCGAGCGAGGGTGAAGGTTGCAATGGAGATCAGCCTGGTGGCCGGAAACTCAAGAGCTTGCGCAATTTTCCAAGAATCATGTTTTCCAGCTGTGTGTGATCGCTACGCCCGAACGTCTTAGCGGATTTCTCAAACCAAATAGCGGCCAAGCGCGTCCTGCCAGGCGGGCATGTAGATACCGTATGCGTGGAGACTGTCGGGCGAAAGTACTGAGTATTCCGGACGACGAGCAGGACGCGGGAATTCCGCGGTCGTCACCGGCTTCACGACTGTTGGCAGATTTGAGAGGCGGACAATCTCGGCGGCAAAGTCGAACCAGGTGCAATTCCCGGAATTCGTGGCGTGAATGATCCCACTGGCAGATTTACGGCAGAGCTGTGCGATCGCCGTCGCAAGGTCGTTTGTGAAAGTCGGAGATCCCTGCTGATCGTTGACTACCGAGATTTCAGAACGAGTAGCGGCAAGCTTCAGGATCGTTTGGGGGAAGCACTTGCCGCCATGTCCGAACAGCCATGATGTTCGAACGATGCAGGTGCCAGGCAGAATCTCTTGTAACCGCTCTTCAGCGCGAGTTTTTGTTTCTCCGTAGACGTTGATTGGATGTCGAGGATCGTCATTCTCGTACGGGGTCCGCTTTGTTCCATCGAACACATAGTCCGTGCTCAGGAAAATGAGTCTAGCGCCCGCCTTTTTAGCGGATCGAGCAACGCTCTGCGCTCCTTCAGTGTTGATGGCAAAGGCGTGTTCGCGGTTCGATTCGCAACCATCGACGTCTGTGTATGCGGCGCTGAGAATGATCCATTCGGGAGTGTTGGACGCGATTACGTGTTCGACTTGAGAGGAGTTTCGGAGGTCGGCATCTCGACTGGAAAGAGTAAGTACCTGCTCGTTTTTCAACTCGCGTACCAGTGCCTGGCCAAGAAGGCCAGTCGCTCCGAAAAGCGCGATTCGCATAACGGCATTCTAGTGGATAACGAACAGCGGAGAATTTGGTTGTTTACTATCCGGGAGGCGTCACACGCGAGCGACGCAGTGCATGAAGGATCATGGACCCACTAATTCCAAAACATCCTACGGCTCCAAAAGCGGCGAGTTCGGTGACGCGCGACGAAACTCGAAGAAAGTCGGCTAAGACGGCGAACAGCGCGCAGACCAAGCCAAGAGTATTCAACCAGAGTGGAGATCGGACCTGGGGCAAGTCGCTGCGAAATCGTACCTGAAATAGCAGTGCTGCCAGGCCGATAGCCGCGACTACTACCAGCGCGATCGGGCTGAAGAAGGCAACCCGGCTGGTATAAAGCACCACCAAGGCGAGAGCCAGAAGTAGCAAACCCGAGGCAATTACGGTCCAGCGTCGGGTGACATGCGACCCAGACGTCATCAAGTTGCCGCCTCTCCTGGAGGCGTGGCTTCATTGTATCCCGGGAACTTTGTGAAGCAACTATGCGCTGCCGGGGAGCCATTCAGCAGCCCGGTTCTCGCCATGCGACATCGCGTACAGAACCAGTTCGACCCGACTGGAAATTCCCAACTTATCAAAAATGCGCAGCATGTACTTCTTGACGGTGTGCTCACTCAAACCCAGTTCAACCCCGACTTCACGGTTGCTCAGACCGTCAGCAACAAGGGCTACGACTTGTTCTTCGCGCGGTGTAAGCAGAGATTTTCCTTTTGAGTTGACGAGCCGGAGAGCGGGCACTTGTGTCAACTCGTCAAGCAGAAAGAGCACTTGCTGGCCGTTAATCCAGATCTCACCGCGCGCTACACAGTCGATGCACTTTGAAAGCAAGCGAAAAGGTGAATGACTGAAATGAAAGAGACCCTTGGCGCCAGCCCGAAACGTGCTTACCACCAGATCACGATCGTAGGCTTCTACCAGCAGGATGGGAGCGACCTCGGGGTGATAGATACGAAACCAGCGAACTAGGCCCAGATTCCGCGGCATGTTACCTGCGATCAGAACGACATCCGCGGGCGAGGCTTCAATGGAAGCTTGGAAAGCGGATGTATCAGACTCGACAGCGAAGACCTGAAAATTGCGCTTCGATTTGAGTGCACGAGTAAGAAGTTGAGACTGAATCGAAGCAGAATCGGCAACCAGAATGCGAATTACATGTTTGGTGGTGAGGTAGGAGTTATTGGCAGCTGTAGTGCAACGCGTGGCGGGCACCTATCCATCTTGCTTGACCGAGGTGCGACCTGCCTGTGAAGGGGATCACATCCAAATTGTGATGAATCCGGATCGTGATGGCTACTTTGGTGGATACACCTTGGAACATCGCCCAAACGTGGTGGAAGACTGTGCCGCTCGGAATGAGAAATGCTCGCAAACGATTTGATTGGTTCAACTCGCGTGAAGAAAATGGAAATTTGAGGTTGGAAACCCTGGCTACTCCGACAGTAGAGGGTACTTCGCGAGTCTTGTGGCGCACAGGATGACGCGCTATCTTCTGCACTGCGGCTTGAACCCAGATGCCGCAATTCGCCGTTCGAGCGATGGCGAGAGCTGGGAGATGAAGTCACCAGTCGAGTCCGTGAATTTTGTGGCGGCAGGGTTGCTCGTCCTGCAGCTGATTTTGGTTGCCTCGGCGCAGCAAGCTGCACCATCGGCTGTTGCATCAGAAAGTCCTTCGCGTCCGCAGACCGTGGCGGGTGAAAAGCGGATCGTTGAAGACAGCGAGGGTGCTCCTACAAGCGGACTATCCGATCGAAGCACTTGGAGACTGCCATCCACACACTTCTGAGCAGTATTCATGCTATGTTCTCGCGCTACGACGTGGTTCACTACCACGCTCTCGGACCAGCACTGTTCTCATTTCTACCACGTCTAACCGGGAAGAAAACGGTTGTGACCGTGCATGGTCTCGACTGGCAGAGGCGAAAGTGGGGACGATTCGCAGCATGGGTACTTCGCGCTGGCGAGACGGCGGCCGTCCGGCTACCAAATGCGACGATGGTGGTTTCGCAAACGCTGCGGCAACATTACCGTGAGCGGCACAACCGAAGTACGGTTTACATTCCGAATGGAACCGTATTGTTGAAAACTCGAGTTCCCAAGAGAATTGCGGAATGGAGTCTTGAACCTGACAGCTAAGTGCTTTTTTTAGGCCGGCTTTCACCGGAAAAGAACTGCCATCTACTGATCGATGCATTTGAGGGTCTCAGTTCAGACATGAAACTCGCCCTGGCCGGCGGTTCCAGCTATTCGGATGCGTTTGTCGATAAGCTGCACCGGCACGCCTCGGACAGAATTATATTTCTGCCGTGGCTCTCGGGCGACGTTCTTGACGGTTGGTATCGAATGCAGCGCTGTTTGTCTTGCCATCCGACATAGAAGGTCAATCGCTATCGCTCTTGGACGCGATGGGAGCGGGCGTGTGCGTGTTGACAAGCGACATTCCGGAAAACAACGAGGTGGTAACGGATGTGGGATTCACTTTCCGTCGTGGGAACCAACTCGATCTGCAACACAAAATGGACTATCTTCTTCGCAATCCCGAAATCCGGCGCGCGGCAGGCAAACGGGGCCAGAAGAGAATCCAGACTGGATATTTGTGGCCGACAGTCGCTCGCTCAATCGAGAAGGTGTACTACTGCGCCTTGGGCCTGCCAGGCAAAGAGATCTCGCCAGGGCGGACAGCGCAAAGAATCAGAGACCGTGGACGTCGCGTGAACACTGCTCGGCCACTGAAGCATTTCGTCCGATCTAAGACTTTCTAACGAGCTTTGATTAGAATCGTGCCTGGGTGCTGTTTCGTTGCGAATCGGCGAGGCGCATGGAAGATCTTATTCTGGTCACTGGCGGCGCGGGTTTCATCGGCTCCAATTTCATTCTGCAGTGGATTGCCGAAGAGCAATCGCGCGTCGTGAATCTGGACAAGCTGACCTACGCGGGGAATCTGGGTAATCTCCGGTCGGTCGAAGATCGCCCCCTCTACCGTTTTCAGCAAGGCGACATTCTGAATCGCGAACTAGTTCGCGGGCTCCTGGAGAAGGAGCGTCCGCGAGCGATTGTGCATTTCGCCGCCGAAAGTCATGTGGACCGTTCTATTCACGGTCCTGACGATTTCATCCAGACGAATGTAATCGGCACGTTCAGTCTGCTCGAAGAAACGCGGGCTTATTGGAGTGGCCTTTCAAAAAGTGAAAAGAGTGCATTCCGCTTTCTGCACGTCTCCACTGACGAAGTCTACGGATCGCTAAAGGCCGACGACCCGGCATTTTGTGAAACAACGCGCTATGCTCCAAGTAGCCCGTACTCCGCCTCGAAAGCGGCATCAGACCATCTGGTCCGCGCCAGTTATCACACTTACGGCTTGCCGGTCCTAACCACGAATTGCTCCAACAACTACGGCCCTTATCAGTTTCCGGAAAAATTGATCCCGCTCATGATTCTGAATGCCAGCCAGGCGAAGCCACTGCCAGTCTACGGAGATGGGCAGAATGTGCGCGATTGGTTGTACGTTGAAGACCATTGCCGCGCGATTCGGATGGTATTGGAAAGGGGCAATCCGGGGGAGACTTATTGCGTGGGTGGAGGATGCGAGAAGAAGAACCTAGAAACGGTGGAGATCATTTGTCAGTTGCTGGATGAGATGCGTCCGCACGACCCTGTTGTCCCTCACGGCAGGCTCGTAAACTTTGTGAAAGATCGTCCAGGACACGACCGCCGGTACGCAATGGATGCTCGAAAAATCGAGCGGGAATTAGGATGGAACCCCAAAGAGTCATTCGAAAGCGGCATGCGCAAGACAGTTCGCTGGTATCTTGAACACGAAGACTGGATTCAAGACGTGACTACTGGAAGTTATCGTCAGTGGATCGCAAAGCACTATGCAGGCGAGCTTTAGAACTAACGCATGAGCGAATCGATCAAGTCGAAGTATAAAGGGATCATTTTGGCGGGTGGGTCAGGCACTCGTCTGTATCCCGTGACTCACGGGGTCTGCAAGAGCCTGCTGCCGGTATATGACAAGCCGATGGTGTATTACCCGCTCTCAACGCTAATGCTGGCGGGAATCACTGAAATTCTCATCATTTCTACGCCAGAAGACTTGCCACGGTTCGAGCAGTTGCTGGGGGATGGATCTCGATTCGGAATTCATTTGAAGTATGTTGCGCAGGCAAGGCCTGAAGGTATCGCGCAAGCATTCTTGATCGGACGAGACTTTATCGGAACAAGTTGTTGTGCACTGGTGCTGGGTGACAATATTTTTTACGGACATGACCTGGTGAGGGAGTTGCGGGCCGCAACATTGCAAACAGGCGGCGCGCGCGTTTTCGCCTACCCGGTTTCGGACCCCGAGCGATATGGAGTGGTTGAGTTTGACGGAAATCAGAAAGCGATCAGCGTTGAAGAAAAACCGAGTCAACCGAAGTCGCGCTATGCCGTCACCGGGCTCTATTTCTACGACAATCAAGTTGTGAAGATTGCGGAGCGCCTGAAGCCTTCAAAACGTGGGGAACTCGAGATCACGGATGTGAATCGTGCATATCTCGAAAGGGACCAATTGAATGTGTGCGTGATGGGAAGAGGCATGGCATGGCTCGACACTGGCACTCACGAGGCCCTGATGGAAGCCTCGCTTTTTATCCAGACGTTGGAGAAGCGGCAAGGATTAATGGTGGCGTGTCCAGAAGAGATTGCCTATCGGTCCGGATATATCACGGCCGCGCAGTTAGAAAAGCTGGCGGATCCCATGCGCAATAGTGCGTACGGCGCCTATCTGTTGCAGCTTCTTCGAGAGCGCATTTTCTGAGCGACCGCTAGGATTCCGATGAAAAAAATCGACACTACCCTGGCGGGAGCCTTTGTCCTTGAGCCGCGTGTCTTCGGAGACGCGCGCGGGTTCTTCCTGGAAAGCTACAACGAGCAAACCTTCGCAGAGATGGACATCCGAGAGCGGTTTGTGCAAGACAATCATTCATTCTCGGGGCGAAACGTTGTGCGGGGCTTGCACTACCAGATTGCACATCCACAGGGGAAGCTAGTGCGAGTTGTAGCGGGGGCTGCGGTCGACGTGGCTCTGGATCTTCGAAAGAGCTCTCCGACGTTTGGCAAGTGGGAGTCATTTGAACTGTCGGGTGAAAATCATCGCATGCTCTGGATACCACCTGGCCTGGCGCACGGCTTTTGCGTGATCTCAGACTCCGCGCATGTCCTGTACAAAGCGACCGACTTTTATTCTCCGGGCGATGAGCGAACCGTACTATGGAATGATCCCGAGTTGAAGATCGATTGGCAGCTTAGCGGGCTGGCAATCGTGTCAGAGAAAGACAAGCGAGGGGTGCCTTTCCAGAAGGCTGACAAGTTCGCCTAGACTCTTCTCAGTGCAGCCGAAAATCAACAGCGATGGTAGTCTCGACCTCGATCGGTTGGCCGGCGAGGCGATAGGGCTCAAATCGCCAGGATTGCACGGCATCGAGCGCGGATCGCGCGAGTACGTACGGTCCCGAGACGGGGCGCAGATGTTTTACCGTGCCATCGGGCGCGATCGTCGCGTCGAGAATTACGAGCCCTTCAATTCTTCCCAGTCGGGCATCTTCCGGATAGACCGGATCGATTTTCGAGATGATTCGTTTCTCCATCACGTCCGCGGAAACTCGTAGGGGAAGACTCGCCTGATGCCAATCAGAAGAAGTAGAAGCGTCCGCTTCCAGTTCTCGCCACGCGCGCTGCCACTCCCACCAACCCGCGAAAGCGAGCAAAGCGAATGCAATCAAGAAAGCGTAAAACCGCCGAGGCTGGATACGAATTTTGCGCGCCGATTTCCTAGGAATCTCCACACTCTCGGATATCTGGGGCTCCTCAGCCACTCGAGATAACGCAGCCCGGTTGCGTGCTGCCTGTACGGGAACATTTTGGTGCGCCCAGTATTGAATCATTCCTATCTGTTCGGAAGAGAGTCCAAGGAATTGGAGCCCGCAGCGAAGCTGATCGTGGTATCGCACGACTACGCGGGCGCGAACTGGCACCCCGACGTTTGGCAATCGGAATTCAATCCCAATCTGCTGACCTATGCACAATTCTCCGGCAACAACCGCACCTACACCGTCTTCACTTAGGTCAACGCAACGGCCGGGAAGGCTGTCAGGGATACCCGATCGGAGAACGATAACGTCCAACGGGACATTTATGGGGAATCGATGGAAACTGCGGCGCGGCGGTGTTTGCGACGCAGGCGCCATCTTGGGAGCTGCACTCATCCGACTGCCTCCCTAGAGTCGAGAAAATCTCTATCTCACGGCTGGATCCATGACGAACGCGGCGCTTTGTTGAGAGTGATGAGAGGAGTATAACGGAAACTCTTGCAAACTTTTCCTCAATTTCATGATTGCTGTTGGCAAGCAAGACCGAGTGTTTATTCTGACAGGCGCGGGTGTGAGCGCGGAAAGCGGTATCCCGACTTTTCGCGGTGCCGGAGGGTTGTGGCGCAACCATCTGATCGAAGAAGTGGCTTCGCCTGAAGCGTGGGCACGAGCCCCTCGCCTTGTCTGGGAGTTCTATTCGATGCGGCGGCGGGTGGCGAGCGCGGCCAAACCCAACCCGGCGCACGTCGTGCTTGCGGACCTCGGGGCGAAGATCGCTGAGCGCTTATTTCTTTGCACGCAGAATGTCGACAATCTGCACGAACAGGCTGGGTCGAGGTATGTCACGCACATGCACGGAGAGCTGTTCAAATCACGCTGCGATCGCTGCCGTTGCGCTCCATTTGCGGATGCCGCTTGCTATGAACCGCCGACAGCGATTCCCCACTGTGAATGCGGAGGCAAGCTTCGCCCGCAGATTTGCTGGTTCGGGGAGGTCCCGTTCGAGTTGGATTCGATCTTTGCAGCATTGGGACAATGCAGCGTGTTTGCGGCGATCGGCACGTCGGGGGTGGTGGAACCGGCTGCAAGCTTTGTCGCGCGGGTTCGAGGGCGAGCACGAACGTACTACGTTGGGCCGGAAACCCCTGTGAATCATCTTGCGTTCGATGAATGTCTTCAGGGCCCAGCAGGGGAAATCCTTCCGACGCTCTTCCAGGTGGACTAGCGCGATTAATCAAGATCGCGCCAGTTCGGACCGACTCCAATTTCGACGAGCAACGGCACTTCCAGAGGGTGCACGTGCTCCATATGCTCACGAACCAAAGATTTCATGGCTGCAATTTCGTTCTCTGGAACTTCGAATACCAGTTCGTCGTGAACCTGTAATGTCATGCGCGATTTCAGCTGACGCTTGCGAATTTCTTCGTCGATGCGGATCATGGCAATCTTGATCAAATCAGCGGCTGTGCCTTGTAGCGGAGTGTTTACAGCGGTGCGTTCCGCAAATCCGCGCAAGTTCGTGTTCTTGCTGTTGATGTCGGGAATGGGTCGGATCCGACCAAAGAGTGTTTTCACTTTCTGATCACGACGCGCCTGCTCTAGTGTAGTGTCGATAAACGCCCGCACACCCGCATATTTCTCGAAGTAAGCGTCGATGAACTTCTTTGCTTCGCTCGGTTCGATACCCAAATTCTGTGAAAGTCCGAACGGAGAGAGACCGTACACGATCCCAAAATTTACGACCTTCGCGGCACGGCGGTGGTCGGCGGTGACCATCAACGGCGGCACGCCAAAAACCTGGGATGCGGTAAGTGTATGAATGTCGTCGCCGCGGCGGAAGGCTTCCACCAGCAACTTGTCTTTCGAGAAATGGGCCAGCAGTCGCAGTTCGATTTGTGAATAGTCGGCTGCCAGGAGCACGTGTCCCGGCTCGGCGATGAAAGCTGCGCGAATTTCGCGCCCGAGTTCGGTTCGAATCGGTATGTTCTGCAGATTGGGATTGGCAGAAGATAGGCGACCGGTGGCCGTGCCCGTCTGACCGAACGTTGTATGCAGCCTGCCGCTACCGTCGCGGATGAGAGCGGGTAGGGCATCTACGTAGGTTGACTTCAACTTCGTCAGCTGCCGATAGTCGAGCACCATCCGTGGAACTGTGTGTTCTTCCGCCAAGCCTTCCAAAACGTCAACCGCGGTGGAAATTTTCTTGCCCTTGCCATATTTCACCGGCATGGGAAGCGCAAGCTTGTTAAAGAGTACATCGCCCAGCTGTTTCGGCGAATTGATGTTGAACTCCATCCCACAACATTCGTAGATCTCACGAGCCTTCGCCTGAATCTCGCGATCGAGCTTCTCGGACATTTGCGCCAAAGCTGCGGTGTCGATCTTGACACCGGCATCCTCCATGCGAGCAAGCACTGGCACGAGTGGGAGATCGATGGTGTCATACACCGAGATCAGGTCTGCGTCTTCAAGTTCACGGTGAAGCGCCTTGGCAAGGCGTGCAGTGACGTTGGCGGCTTCCCCTAGATTGCCACTCATCTGCAAGCTAAATCGGCGGAGCGCCACATCCGGCAATGCGTGGGATGAATAGGTCGGATCAAGCAAGTACGAGTAGAGCATGGGATCTTCCCGTACTCCCGCTAGAAAAACTCGACGTGATGAAAACTCGTGAAGCGCCGATTTCAAATCGTGAACGACCTTGGGAAGATCACGATCCTCAAGCAGTGACTTCACGCGAACTGCAAGTTGAGGATCTTTGAGTGTCATCATGATCGCCGAACTGGGCGCATTGGAAAGCGCGATGCGCTGGGGAGCCTCAACGCTCTCGGCTGGCGCAGTCTGCAATAACAAGCTGCCCTGAGCAGATTCCTGCTGCTCTTCTGTCCCATCTTCTTCCGCCGCTTGTGTATGCTCTGTCGGAATCGCGATTGCCAGAGTGGAATCTTTCTTGCCCTGGAGAAATTCTTCCAGCTCAGCCGCTGTTTGGATTTCGCGATAGTCGGCTTCGGTCAACTGGACGACCGGCAGCACTTCCTTAAGTAGGGAAGTGAACTCGAGTTCAGTGAAGAGTGCACGGAGAGACTCGATGTCTGGCTCGCCAACCTTCATTGAGTCGACATCTAACTCAACCCCAACATTGGTGTCGATCGTGGCGAGTTGCTTGCTCAGCAGAATCGTGTCGCGATTGTTTTTGAGGGACTCACGATATGTCTTCTTTTCGACTTCATCCGCGCGTTCAAGCGCTTGCTCCAGGCTTCCGAAGCGCTGAATGATCTCAACGGACCCCTTGTCGCCAATGCCGGGAGCTCCGGGTATGTTGTCGATGGAATCGCCGCGTAATGCCATCACATCGACTACCTGTGACGGTCGCACGCCGAGAATTTCTTCGACTTTGGCAGCGTCGCAGATCAAATTGTCTTTTGGGGGATTGAGTACACAAATGTTCTCGTCGACGAGCTGAAGCATATCCTTGTCGCTCGAGACGACGTACACAGGATACGAAGCGGCAGCTGCCTTGCGTGCCAGCGTGCCAATCAGATCGTCGGCTTCATATCCTTCGAGTTGCAGGATTGGGATGCGATAAGCTTCCAGAGCGCGCCGTATGTAAGGCACCTGCTGCGAGAGGTCCGGCGGCATCTCCGTCCGGTTAGCCTTGTAGCCACCGTATTCAACTTCTTTGAAAGTTTGCGTTTTGATGTCGAACTTACGGACGGTCTTTATGGCCGCGGCTTGCGTGTCACGAAACGTCTTGGCACCCACATCGAAAACCGCTGCTAGATATTGTGGCGAAAAGTCATCTCGAAGCTTCCGCAGCATATTGACAAAAACGTACGTGGCCGCGGTCGGAATGCCCGCTTTTGTCGACATCGGCCGCTGACGAGCCATTGCGTGATAGGCGCGAAAGATGAACGACATCGCGTCGATCAGGAAGATATGGCGCCGTGACGATTCGATGGGCGGCTTCACGGCCACTGGTCGCGGACCGGCCGCTTCAGGAACTCTGGATGGCAATTTGGCCGCGGATTGTTTTTTGGGAGGCAACAGAAAAGTTTAACAGTTCGGATGGATGCGGGAAGGGCTGGACCTGCTGGCGGCACGTGCCAGTGGAACTGCGAAAGCGCCGTCATTTGCGTATGATATTGAGTTTTCGGCGCTCCGCGACCGAGCGCCGACGGCAGCGTGCGGAATGCTTCCATTCAAGCTGGTCTACAGCGATGACTACTACCTGCCCATTGGCTCTCACGTGTTTCCGGCCGTTAAATACAGGCGAATTCATGACCAGCTGATTCAGATGGGCGCAGCGGCGACTGACGATTTTGTTTCGCCTCACCCGGCTACAGATCAGGATGTCTTGCTTGTCCATACGCCTCAGTACGTCGAAAAGCTGAAGTCGGGTACCCTCAGTGCCCGCGAGCAGTTAGAGTTGGAGGTCCCGTTCTCGCCGGAGTTAGTGCGAGCGTTCTGGCTGGCCGCGGGAGGCTCAATGTTGGCGGCCGATTACGCGCTCAACGAACGTGTGGCGGTTAATATAGGCGGCGGTTTTCATCACGCTTTTCCCGACCACGGCGAAGGTTTCTGCATGATTCATGACGTGGCGATCGCCATTCGACGAATGCAGCGCGATGACAAGATCCGTACCGCAATGACCGTGGACTGTGATGTCCACCATGGCAATGGGACAGCCGCAATTTTTGCAGGAGCAAGAATCCCCAGCGATCCATTGCCCTCAGTTTCTCCGTCGGTCCTGAATCTCAACAATCCTGCACGCATGCGTGCTGCACATGCAGGGGACGTGCTCACAATTTCGCTCCACCAGGAAAACAACTATCCAGCGTTCAAACCCCCCTCTTCGATCGATATCGATCTACCGGATGGAATTGGAGACGACGATTACCTGGCATGGCTCGATAACGCGCTGAGTTCGGGTTTGAGGCAGTTTGAGCCTGAACTGATCTGTTACATCGCGGGAGCCGATCCCTATCGTGAAGATCAACTCGGAGGACTTTCGCTGACCATCGAAGGACTCAAGAAGCGTGACGAACTTGTTTTTCGGGTCGCGATGGCGCGGAGCATTCCAGTGATGGTGACATTCGCCGGTGGTTACGCGCGGAGAGTCGAAGATACTGTGACGATCCACTGCAACACTGTGATCGCGGCAAAAGAAGTGTTCGCGGGTCGTTAGTCGCCAGAACCGGCCCGCCCAGGCTGCTAAAATAAATAATTCGCATGTTCGAGAATCTCCAGGAAAAACTCCAGCGCGCTTTTAAAACCCTACGCGGGCAGGCCGTTCTCAGCGAAGAGAACATTGGCGAAGCGCTCAAAGAAATCCGTCTGGCGCTGCTTGAGGCTGACGTCAACTTCAAGGTCGTTAAGGACCTGATCGATCGTATTCAAGCCAAGGCGGTCGGCCAACAAGTCATGACTGCCTTGTCTCCCGGCGAGCAGGTCATCAAGATCGTCCGGGACGAACTGGTTGAGACGCTTGGCAAGGACACGGCGAAACTGAAGTTTGCATCGCAGCCGCCGACCGTTGTGCTGATGGCGGGCTTGCAAGGTTCCGGGAAAACGACGACCTCAGGGAAACTCGCGAACTGGTTAAAAAACGGCGGACATCGCCCCTTGCTCGTCTCGGTAGACGTGTACCGCCCAGCGGCCCGTGAACAGTTGAAAGTGGTTGCAGCTTCGATCAAAGCCAACCTCTATGAAGGCCAGGTCGAGCAGGCAAACACCGGTACGGTAGAGCGGTTGGCAAAAGAAGCGCGGCGCGAAGCGGTGATCTCAGGGTGCGACGTGCTGATCGTCGACACCGCGGGTCGCCTGCACATCGACGATCAACTGATGGACGAGATGCAGTCGCTTAAGCAGCTGCTCAATCCGCAGGAAATTTTATTCGTGGCCGACGCTATGACCGGTCAGGACGCCGTCCGGTCCGCCGACGAGTTCCACAAGAAGCTCACGCTGACCGGTGTCGTGCTGACGAAGATGGACGGTGATGCCCGGGGCGGCGCGGCGCTTTCAATCCGGCAAGTCACCGGGCAGCCGATCAAGTTTATTGGAGTCGGTGAAAAGTACGACGCGCTCGAGCCTTTCCATCCGGACCGCATAGTCTCACGCATCCTTGGTATGGGCGACATTCTGTCGCTCATCGAGAAAGCGGAAGCGCAGATCGACAAAAAGAAGGCCCAAGAACTGGCGACTAAGGCGCTCGCCGGGGACGGCTTCTCACTGGAGGATTTCCGGGATCAACTGCGCCAAGTACGAAAAATGGGATCGATGCAAAGCATTATCGGGATGCTGCCCTCGATCGGTGCATTTTCAGGCCTTCAGAAGGCGGCCGACAAAGTCGACGAGAAGCAGGTGAACCGAGTTGAGGCGATCATCAACTCGATGACGTCGTATGAGCGGAACCACCATGAAGTGATCAACGGCAGCCGTCGCAAACGGATTGCGCGAGGATCGGGCACGAGCGTGCAGGAAGTCAACAATCTGCTGCGACAGTATGCACAGATGAAGAAGATGTTCAAACAGATGGGCAAAGCGAGCTTTGCGCGGAGGCTTGCGGGAATGAAACTGCCAGGAATGTAGGAACCAGTTCCCAGTTGCTGGTTTCTAGTTTCCAGTCAACGCGCGTGAGGTATGAAATCCGGGTACGAAGAACTACTCTAAAGAAACCAGCTGAGCAACCATGAAATGGCGCTCGCTCCAAGAGTCAGACGGCAGTCCAGATCTGCGAACTTTGCGGGAGCAGTTTGCGGAGCGCAAGGAACTCATCGCCAAATATGTTCCGCCTGATGTGCAAGGAGTGCACGAGCGAACTGTTGCGTGGCTGAAAGGACAATGGTTCGTCGATAAGGCATTGCCGGTCGGCGTGACGATCCCGTCGTTTGAACTTTCTGACCATGACGGCAAGCGTGTTTCATCTCGCGACTTGCTCTCCAAAGGAAAGCTGATCCTATGTTTTATTCGCGGCCGATGGTGTCCGTTTTGCGTCGGCCAGATGGAAGCGATGAACGCGATTGCACCGGAAATTCAGGCCGCAGGCGCCACACTGATGGCGATAACTCCCCAGATTCAGAAGCAGGCGTATTTCATGCACGATCAGCACAAGTTTCGTTTTCCGCTACTCGTGGATGCGCACAACGACGTGGCTCGCCAGTTCGGCCTGGTCTATCGGGTGCCGGACGAGCAACAAGTGATTTATCGGCGGACATTCGTCAATCTGCCGTTGGTGAACGGTGATGAGAGTTGGGAGTTGCCAATTCCAGCAACCTACGCGCTCGATCGAGATGGGCGGATTCTGTTTACGAGCGTCAACGAGGACTATATGAAAAGACCGGAACCGCGGGAAGTCCTTCGCGCCATCGAGTATGCCGCCTAAGCCGATCACGGAGGATTACGAACTCCAGGAGTCCGCTCAGGCGGCCGGGCTGCTTTTGGCTGCGGCCGTTGCAAAAGCCGCTAACCTCCGGCATAATAATGGTTTGTCTTAACCCCGCCGGACTCTTCCGGATAAAGGACCGAAGTCTGTGTTAATGATTCGCCTGGCGCGCATTGGTGCGCGCAAACAACCGTACTACCGCGTGGTGGTGATTGAGAAAGAGCGGGCGCGCAATGGCCGCTCGGTGGAAGTGGTGGGCACGTACAATCCTCGTACTTCGCCGGCCAGCTTGGAACTCAAACGCGAGCGGATTGACTATTGGGTCTCCAAGGGAGCCCAGTGCTCGGATCGCGTCAAGAAGCTGCTAGCCCTGCCCGTTCCAGCCGCAGCCGGTTCTGTCGCCTAGCTGTTACCACACCGCCATTCAGGAGTCTCTATGACCGAGCAGTCTGCCGACGCCCGTGCTCTTATAGAGCACATTGCCAAGTCTTTGGTCGATGCGCCGGGAGAGGTTTTCATCGACGAGTACGAAGACGGCGATGAGATGGTAATCGAGCTCGAAGTGGCGGAAGCTGACCTGGGTAAGGTTATTGGACGATCGGGTCGTATCGCCCGCGCTTTGCGTTCGGTGCTGAATGCGGCTGGGGCGAAGCAAAACAAGCGCTACGCGCTGGAAATCATTGAGTAGAGAGTGGCGGGCGGCGATTTGTCGGATTTCATCACCCTGGCGCTGGTGATTAAGACGCAGGGCCGGCGCGGGGAAGTTGCTGTTGAAGTTCACACCGATGTTCCGGACCGGTTTCAGCAGGGAATGCGGTTGTCGGCGCTGGGCAAGGATGGAACGCGTCGCGCGGTTGAGATCGAAGATTACTGGTCGCACAAGGAATACTTGATCCTGAAGTTGATGGGGATCGAGACAATTTCCGAGGCGGAACTTCTGATCGGCGCCGAACTTCAGGTTCCGCGAAGTGAACGTGCGCAGTTAGCGTCGGGCTGGACGTTCCTGAGCGACCTGGTGGGTTGCACCGTGTCAGACGCTGGTCGCGAGATCGGTCCCATAGAGGACGTGCAGTTTGGAGCCGGCGAAGCGCCTCTCCTTGTGGTGAGGAGCCGTGGCAAGCTTCCGTTCGAAATTCCTTTTGCGGAGGCCTATCTCGAGGCAGTGGACGTCGAGAACAAGCAGGTGCGGATGCGGTTGCCGGAAGGCTTATTGGATGTAAATGCCCCGGTGAAGAAGGATGAGGGGCGCTAGTTGTTCGTCGTTGGTCGTTCGCAAGATCCAATCTGATCCGCGGCGGGCGACCGGTGGCCAGCGACTATGAAGATCGAAATTCTAACGATTTTTCCCGACTTCTTCCGCGGGCCCCTTGACTACGGCATTATTCGACGGGCTCGCGAAGCAAGTCTGGTGCAAGTGAAAATCCACGATATGCGTGATTTCACACGCGACAAGCACCGCACCGTGGATGACCGCCCATTTGGCGGCGGCGAAGGCATGGTCCTGAAGCCGGAACCGATCTTTGAATGTGTGGAGTCGCTTGGCGGAATTGCGAGTCGCGACGCTCGACAGCGGGGCGACACAAAGCAAGCCGTGATCCTGTTATCGGCGCAAGGGCAGCGCCTGGACCAGCGCTTGGCTGCGCAACTAGCACAACAAGAACGAATGGTCCTAATCTGTGGCCGATATGAGGGCGTGGACGAGCGCGTAAGCCAGTACCTCGCAGACCGCGAAGTTTCTATTGGGGACTACGTACTGACCGGCGGCGAACTGGGTGCGGCGGTGATTGTGGATACGGTCACTCGGCTGATCCCCGGAGCAGTTGGAAACGAGGCTTCGACACGCCAGGAGTCCTTCACGACGCATCCGGAGATCGCGGGCGATGGGCCCAGTTCCACTTGCGTGTCGGGCGGACTGCTGGATTATCCGCACTACACGAGGCCCGCGGATTTTCGCGGAATGGCCGTTCCGGACGTGCTGGTGAACGGCAATCACGAAGCGATCCGCCGCTGGAGGCGTAAAACGGCCTTGGAGAAGACGATGCGCAATCGTGCGGACTTGCTGAAGCAGACTGCACTGAATGAGGAAGACCGCGAACTGATGGAAGAGATCGAGATCCAAGGCGCGGAGAGCGGCAACTAAACGTTGGCGCAATGAGTTTTTAGTTCTTAGAGGGAAGGACAAGATCATGCAGAACCAAATCATCGCAAAATTGCTGGCAAAAACACGCCGCACGGATATTCCTCAGTTTGGGCCTGGCGATACCATAAAGGTGCAGGTGAGGATCAAAGAAGGCGACAAGGAGCGTCTGCAGGCGTTCGAAGGCGTCGTTATCTCGCGCACGCGCGGTCCGCAGGCTAGCTTTACTGTTCGCAAAATCAGCTTCGGCCAGGGTGTGGAGCGTATTTTCCCGATCAACTCGAAGGTGATCGACAAGGTCGATGTGATCCGTTCGTCGAAAGTTCGACGCGCGAAGCTTTATTACCTGCGGGCACTGAAGGGAAAAGCCGCTCGCCTGCGCGAAGTAGAATGAGACGAGTCTTCCTGACCATCACCTTCACCTTCGTGCGTGGACTGCAATGGAGACGCAGCAACCTGCGTCTCTATTCTTTTCCGGCACGATTTTCTTAGAAATTGTCGTCGATAGGCTTGCAACCTTCCCTCGACCTCGGCGAAGATGCTGGAAAGCTCCCGTGTCGCCGCGATCAAAGAAATCGAAGTCTCCCGGACTATCTCCCTCCGCCGCCAAGTTGCGTCTACTGAAAAGACTTCGATGCACTCTGAAGTTCGAAAAAGTGGCCTGGGAAACGGGGGCGAAGGCCGTTGCCGGAGTGGATGAGGTTGGACGCGGGTCATTGTTTGGTCCGGTTGTGGCGGCGGCGTGCATCCTGGATCCGGCGTATCGCATTCGCGGTTTGCGCGATTCAAAGCTTCTGCTCCCGGAGCGCCGTGAAGAACTTGCGATACGAATTCGGGAACACTCCCTCGGATACTCCATCGCAGCAGTCGACTCAGCACGGATTGATCAGATCAACATCTACTGGGCTTCGCGGCTTGCGATGCGGATCGCAATTCAACAGCTTTTGCCGGAAGCTGACTACTTGCTAGTCGATGCCATGAAGATCGATCTTGAGATTGCCCAACGGGCAATTATTCACGGGGACGCCCTCTCAGCGTCGATCGCGGCAGCTTCGATTCTAGCCAAAGTGGAGCGAGACCGGATGATCACAGCTTGGGACCCGGTGTTTCCCGCATATGGTTTGGCTTCGAACAAAGGCTACAGTACACCACGACACATTGCGGCATTACGAGAACACGGACCCTGCCCGTTGCACCGTCAATCGTTTGCCCCGGTATGGAATGCGCCAGTTCCACAGGAGGCGCTGAGCTTCATGCTGGAGGAGTCTGAGCAGGATTCCGAGGAGACCGAAGAACTCGATGAGATTGCAATCGCAGTTTCGGATTCTTAATAGATTTCCGCCGAGCGGGGCCATGCCGGTATTCCGCTAGAATCAAAAGATGTTTCGAATGTTGGCCGTAACGGCTCATCCGGACGACGAGGCTTCGTTTGGAGGAACTCTGCTTTACTACGCCGACCACGGTGTTGAGAGTTCGGTCATCTGTCTCACCGCCGGTCAAGCCGGAAGCCACCGGGGCAAAGCGAAGACTGATCAAGAACTCGCAGCGTTCAGACGCAAAGAATTCGATTCGGCCTGCGAAATCCTCCGGGTGAGGCGGTGCGCGGTGCTGGACTATCCCGACGGGCAATTGCATCGGGTGGACTTGCAGCGGATCGTAGCCGACCTCGTGCTTCGTATTCGCGAGTTTCGTCCGCACGTGATGATCACAATGGGACCCGAAGGAGCGGTGACCGGCCATACCGACCATTCGATGGCGTCGGTATTTGCGACGCTTGCATTCCACTGGGCTGGACGACAAAATCGCTTTCCGCACCAATTGGTTGAAGGCTGCACGCCACACCGAACACAGAAGTTGTACTACCTGACCGCACCAGCGCCCCTCCCGAATCGCCTGCCAATCGCGCTTTCGCCCAGCACCGCACAGATTCGGGTCAGCGCTTACGTGGTGGCAAAGATCGACGCATTTCATGCCCACAAGACGCAGGAGCCATTGTTTCCGCTCTTCGACTCTCACGTCGAAAAACTTGGAGGTGTCGAACTGTTTCACCTGGCGGCGAATGTAACGCCCGGGCCGGTGGCCGCCGAGGAAGATTTGTTCGCCGGTGTTGTCGAGGGCTAGTCGTGACCGGGAGCAGAGTCCGGGGTATCGATCTTTTGCGCAGTGGCTGATGGGGGGAGCGCTGGGGGAGCCTGGAATTCTCCCGGGTCTTTGCCAGCGAGAGCAGAGCCCATGAATTGGATCCACATTGGCAACGCGGCGCGTGCACCACTTTCCTTCTCGCCCAAAGTCCTCTTCTCGTCATAGCCAATCCAGACGCCACTCGTTAGCGCGGGAGAGAATCCAATGAAGCAAGCGTCGGTAAAGTCATTGGTTGTTCCGCTCTTGCCGGCTAGTGGATACGGCAGTTTCGAAGCGGAAACAGCAGTGCCCTGAGTGACTACCTCATGCAGCATCGACGTCATGATGCGAGCAGTGCGGGCGCTGATGACGTCTTTGATATCCGGGAAGTCCTCTTCCAAAACACGCCCTTCATAGTCGGTGACACGTGTGATGTAGCGTGGCGCGATACGCACGCCATCGTTCGGGAAAACACTATAACCTGAGGTCTGCTCCAACAAGGTAACTTCGGCGGAGCCGAGCGCAACGGGCAAATAGGGCGGTAGGTTCGCAGTTATTCCGAAGCGGTGCGCATAGTCAATAACCGTGCGGATGCCAACATGGTCGGCGAGCTTAAGTGCCGGAATATTTCTGGAAAAAGCAAGAGCTCGTCGAAGCGTGATCGTGCCTTCAAACTTCTCGTCATAGTTGTGAGGGATATAAGGGCCTGATGCAGTTTGAAAAGTCACAGGGGCGTCGAGGACTGTGTCGTCGGGACTGGCGCCCTGATCGATGGCCGCCGTGTAAACGTAAGGCTTGAACGACGAGCCAACCTGGCGCAACGCCTGAGTAGCGCGATTGAATTTAGAAAGGTTGAAATCGCGGCCTCCGACCATCGCCTTGATCAAGCCAGTCGCATTGTCGATTGCGATCAAAGCGCCCTGGACCCCGGAATCCTGCTCAAGACCCAAACGCGACCTGTTTCCGCTATCGAGCGAGAGAACTTTGACGTACACCATGTCGCCGACAGAGAGGATGTCTGGGATCTTGCGCTTGGTCCACACCGCATCTGCCTGCGAAATCGTGCCGGATCGTGCTCCGAGTCGCACCTGGGCCGTAGACGAGGAGATATCGGTTACCAAACCATGGACGTATCCACCCAGTTCGGGCTCTTCATCCCAGTCCGGGTCTTGATAGCTTTGCAGTTTTTGCCCGGCAGCCACGACATTGAGAAGGCTTCCGCGCCATCCATGACGACGTTCGTATGCTGCTAATCCATCAAGAACCGATTGCCGAGCGGCCTTCTGCATGTCCATGTCGAGTGAGGTGTACACGCGTAGTCCTCCTTCATGGACCTGATCGCTGCCGTACTTGGCTTCGAGGTAGCGGCGAATTTCTTCAACAAAATAGGGAGCCAATGAATTCGGGTCTTTCTGAACATTGAGGACAATCGCTCTGCTACGGGCATCAGTCGCCTGTGCAGCTGTGATCTTGCCATCCTCGAGCATGGCGTTGATCACCAGATTGCGGCGTTTAATCGCGCGATCCGGGTGATTGATTGGAGAATAGTATTGCGGCGCTTTTGGAAGGCCGGCGAGAAGGGCAGCTTCATCTAGCGTGAGCCTCTTGGCAGGCTTGCTGAAGTAGTATTCCGACGCTGCTTCGAACCCATATGCGCCATGCCCGAGAAAAATCTGGTTCGCGTACAGCGTGAAAATCTGTGGCTTCGTGAAGCGCCGCTCTATTTGAATAGCGAGGAGAGCTTCCTGAATCTTCCGGTGAAAGGAACGATCTGGCGAAAGGAAGAGATTTCGCGCCAATTGCATTGTCAGAGTAGAGGCACCCTGCACTTTGCCGCCGGACTCGATATCTCGGTAGGCAGCGCCTGCGATTCGCCACAGGTTGATTCCGGAGTGAAGGTAAAAGTCTTTGTCTTCGATCGATACCAGGGCGTTGCGCAGGACTTCGGGGTAGTCGTCATAGGTCGCGATGACGCGACGTTGAAGCGCGAAGGTTCCGATGACATGGCCCTGCCCATCGTAGAGTTCGGTAACGGAGCCGGGACGATATCGCTCCAGTTGATCAACCTGCGGCAGGTCCGTGGAATACACGAACAATAGTCCGGCGGATGCGCCAACAATGGCTGAGATCAGGATGAGAAATCCGAATAAAACGTGGCCGACAAGCTTACGTCCGCCAATTTCAATCGAAGGAAGCGATTCATAGACCGACTTCATGGGGACAAGCACAGAATAGCCTAAAATTATGATTAGTTCGCAACTTGCGTCGAGTTCTTGCGCCCGTCATGAGCGCCGGCAGATTCGCAGCACATAAATAAAATCGCCCGCCGAAGCGGGCGATCTTTGGTTCCGGCTGAGGACTGATTAAACTTTAGATTCCCGATTTTTCAGAACCTCAAGCGCCTTATTGAGTTGGTCGTCCTGTTGATTCTTGGGCTTTTGCGTTTGATCGTCAGGAGCGCTCGGCTGATCATCGTCAGGCAATCCCGCGTCGTCGTCGGAATTGTCAGCAACTACGACGTTAGGCGTGACGGCGGTATCCTGAATTGCCTTGCCCGCGGGAGTGTAGTACTTCGCCACCGATAGAATGAGGGCGGAGCCATCGGGCATTTCGATCAACTTCGGGACCGAGCCATCGCCGAAGGTCTTGTCACCGACAACGTCACCGCGCGCATTGTCGAGAATGGCTGAGGCCACAATCTCCGCTGGTCCAGCCGTACCGCGATTCACCAGGACCGCCACCGGAAGCTTGGTTACGTCCTTGGAAGCGTCAGCATTGAATGCCTGGCGCGGATACTTCTGTCCCTGGAGGTAAGTGATAGTTCCGTGGTCAAGGAAGAGATTCGCTGTCGCGATACCCTCCGACTCCTCACCGCTGGCAGAGCCGCGAAGGTCAAGCACCAGCTTCTTTGCTCCCTGCTTTTGCAGGTTCCGGATCTTGCCCGCGATTTCCTGCGATTTACCTTGCGGGAATCCGTCTACCTTGATGTAGCCGACGTTATCGGCGAGCATTTTGTCTGCTGTCGCTGGAATGGAGACCGTATCACGCGTGATCACGATCTTCTGCGGTTCGGCGCGGCGCGGACGTACAACAGAAACGGTGACTGTGGATCCAGGCTCGCCGGCCAAGAGGGTACGAATTTCAGCGAGCGACAAGTCGCGTGAACTCTTGCCCTCGATCGATTCCAGAATGTCAGAGTTCTCGATGCCTGCTTTCTCTGCGGGGCCTCCGGGGATGACAGCTACTACAGCGGCGTATCCAAAACGCTTTGAAACTGTCGCGCCGATATCGCCCTTAGCGCTCGTCTTAATGGCCTGATAATGCTTGTATTCAGCCGGCGAGAGATAGCTCGAGTTTGCATCGAGAGATTCGAGGAGGCCGTGCAACGCGCCTTCCGTCACTGCCGGGATGTTCGGTTCTTCAACGTATTCGCTGCGAATGCGGGAAAGCACCTCGCTATACACGGACAGTTGACGGTAAGCACCATCGTTAGAGGAGGCTCGGACGTTCACGAAACCGCCTACAATCGTGAACAACAGGATCGCCAGTGAACTGGCAAGGATCGTAGCTTTGAACTTCATCGACATGGATTTTTCAATCTTCTGAGAAGAATGGGCACTTCCCGAAAGGAATTTCCCCCATTATAGACGGTTTGATGCCGGAATCAGAGAGCAAGGTTCGGGCACAAAACCTTGAGTAACCGCGCCACCAGTCTTCCTGTTGGATGGAGTCGGAAACGTACTTTACTCCTGTTTTTTCATTGCCTTGGCGTTTGGCCTTCCAGATAGCTTCCCAGTTCCTGATGGCCCTTCTCTCGAGCGAGCTCCGGAGCGGTTTTGCCGTCGTCATTGGGCGCGGCTGGATCAGCGCCGTGTCGTAACAACAACTCTACCATCGCGCGATCTCCATTTTGAGCAGCCGCGTGCAGCGGAGACCATCCGCCGTGTTGGCGGGAGTTCGGTGATGCGCCGGCTTCGAGTAGGATCCTGGCCGCGGCTACATTGCGCGCTGAAGCTGCCGAGTGCAAGGGCATGACTCGCATCGGGTTGGCGGCGACTGCCTCCGACGCGGCACCTTTCTCAAGGAGGAGGCGAGCCGCATCCGGCTGCCCGAAATAGCACGCATAATGCAGGGCAGTGAATCCGTCTCCGCTTTGCGCATTGATGATGGTCGGGTCTTGCAGACACTCCGAAAGGCGATCCAGTTTACCGAGGGAGGCAGATTCAAAAACATCTAGAGCCGTTTTGTGGGCAGCTAGAACGTGCGCCAGATCAGCTCTGCGACGGTACAATGCGTGCATCAGCAGACTTACGCCTGAGGCATCTGACGCCTCGGCAATTGCCGGCCGATCCGCCAAAATACGTTCGAAACTCGCGATATCTGAGTCTTGCAGCAATTCCATTCCTCTTTCGAAGTTGCTCATCACACCCCCCCAATTCGTTAGCCATGCTAACTAAATATCCCTCCGGTAGTATGCTGTCAAGGGAATTGTTAGCAATGCTAAACTTCATCCAGGGCCAATCGTGAAGACGAATTCCTATCCATCCGATGTCGGGGATCGGTTCGACGCCGCCGATCGGATCCACTCGGCGGCGATCCATCTGCTGAGGCATGCCGCCCAACGGGATGTACTCTCTGGCCAGGGGCCAGCGCGCCTTTCTGCCCTTTCCGTGTTGGTTTTTGGAGGGCCGAAAACCTTAGGGGAGCTGGCAGCTGTCGAGCGTGTAAAGCCGCCAACGATGAGCCGAGTGGTCGCTGGCTTAAAGAACTCTGGACTGATAAAGATCAGTGCAGATGCATCCGACGCACGACGGGTTCGGATCAGCGCAACGGCAAAGGGTGAACGATTACTTCAGGTGGCGCGAAAGCGGCGGCTGGAGGCATTGGTCCACGCATTCGGGTCGTTGAATGAGTCGGATGTCAAAATCCTCGTCGCAGCCGCGGAAATCGTCGAGCGAGCGATCCGCCTGGCTCGCCGATAATGTTACGGTTCGTCGACGATTGTATTCCGAAGCCTACCAATGCCCTCGATCGAGACCTCGATGATATCGCCATTCACGACGGCGCCTACCCCTTTCGGTGTGCCAGTCGCAATCAGATCGCCCGGTTCGAGGGTCATCACATGCGATATGTATCGGAGAACGACGTCGAGCGGAAAGATGAAATCCCGTGTGTTCCCTGATTGGCGGACGTCACCGTTGACGCGCGTCTCCACCTCCACACCTGCCCACGGGTCGAGTCCATCCGCGACGACAGGCCCGACTGGGCAGAAAGTATCGAATCCTTTTGCGCGGGTCCACTGGCTATCCTTGTTCTGTAGATCGCGAGCCGTGAAGTCGTTCACGCACGTATAGCCGAGAATGTATGGCCGCGGGTCTTCGTTTTCGGCAATCCGGTGGCAACGGCGCGCGATGACAACTCCCAATTCACCCTCGTAGTCGGTACGCTCCGAAACTTTGGGACGGAGGATCGTGCCGCCTGGCGAGAGCAATGACGAGGTCGGCTTCAGAAAAATCAGAGGTTCTTTCGGAACCTCATTACCGAGCTCGGCAGCGTGGTCTCGATAGTTGCGGCCGACGCAGACGATTTTCGAAGGTTGCACGGGCGGCAAAAGGGCGGCGTCCGACAGTGCAATTGGATCGATGCGGCGCGATCGAAGGCCTTCCACATCGCCGTCAGCCTTTTCGGGCGGGGTCAGAAGGATTCGGACAATCGCGTCCTGGCCGCTGAGCGATTCGACCAGGCCATACTGCGGGACGCCATCATGCTGAAAACGACAATATTTCATGTAAGTCTATCTAATCACGAGACATGGAGCTGAAGCGAGAATTTCCCAATGAAATGTCGAGAATCTACGGTTTGATTCGACTATTCGATAGACGGCCAAGGAGGCCCAAGGAATGAAATATCTGCTGCTGATTTACGGAAACGAAGAGCTGTTCGGAAAGATGACAGAGGCTGAACAACAAAGCATCATGCAGGAGTACAACGACTTCACGAAAAGCATAGCTCAAAGTGGTTATCTGTTAGGAGGAAACGAGCTACAGCCGGTCGCAAACGCGACTACTGTGCGTGTACGCAACAAAAAGCGTTCGGTCACAGACGGCCCTTTTGCAGAGACGAAGGAACAGTTGGGAGGCTATTACCTGATCGAAGCAAAGGACCTGGACGACGCGATCGCAGTGGCGGCGAGGATTCCTTCCGCCCGCTGGGGGTCGATCGAAGTTCGAGGCATCATTCCTCACGAGATGCCCTGAGGAAGAACCAAGTCTGGCGGCGAGCATGAAAACCGACGAAAGCATGGTCACGGCACATGCTCGCTCGCTTCATCAGAGACAGCGCTTTCGTTTCCTCGCACATCAACGGAAGATACCGAATACGTGTAGGTCTTCTCGGAAGCGACTGCCATATCTCGATAGGAAGGAGTCTTCACAAGTTCTGAGTTGAGTTTTGTTCGGGAGCCGTCTCCCTCACGACGGTACACGTTGTAGCCGGCCAGGTCGGCGTTAGTCACTGGCGCCCAGATCAAGTCGATGAATGGTTTCTGACCCTCTCCCGAATACACTGCCTGCAGTCCAGACGGTACCGCGGGCGGAAATATGTCGTGCGCGACGACTCGAACAGGATGGGTATCCTCACCTTCGATTTGAATCTCAGGTGGAGTGCCGGCGACGATAGTCACGCAGGTCAGGCGATACGAATAGGTCTTCTCCCATTCGAAGCTGGAATCGAGAAGGCGCATGGCGCCTGGCGAGCCGAAAGCGATTTCGCCGGTCACGACGTCTTTTGATGAACCTTCCTCGCGGCGCAAGATACGATAGCGATGCGTGATGTCGGGAGTACTTGCAGTTTCTCCCGCGCTAGTCCAAGTCAACTCCACTCCATCGCCATTCAACTGGGTGGCAAAATCGGAAGGGGGCGGCAACGTGGGCACCGCAGAAACATACACGCGGTTGGAAATCCCGGCTCCTCGACGCTCGCGATTCAAAACCTCGACTGCATACGTAACTGCGGCCATCGGATCGTTCTGCTGCATCGAGAAAGGCAGTTCGTTAGCGAAGACAACTGGCTTGGGCGCTTGAGATGTTGGGACTGGAATTTGTGCGGATGGGATCGTGTGAATCGGGGTGCCGCAAGTTGTCATTTCTGGATCCGCACTGCGGCAGATGTTGGTATTGCCTAGTGAACGGACGGACTGGCGGTCGGTGGTGCGAATGGGCACGCTCCAGGTCAGCGTGACGATATTTCCTTTGCGGCTGGCGTGAAGATCAGATGGCGGCATGGGAAGTTCGAGCGAAGGCGGCAAGGGCGGCCCAGTTTGCGCACAGGCGGCGAGGAAAAGGCAGACCGCAACTGTCGAAATCAACTTGACCATGTGTGCTGGCATCGGACAGAGAAGGGTATCAGACACCCGAGGGGACTCTCATCCCACGAGTTCTCGCACCGCCTCGCGAAACACCTTGCTGTGATAGTCCACTTCTTCGTTCGCGGTCGCGGGCGACATCAATGCCATGTTGTGGAACGGCGTCAGCAAAATGCCACGGTTCATGGCATACAGATGCATGAAGCGCTCTAGCTCAAAATCCATCGCGTCGTGTGCTTCGGTGCCGTTGTTTGGCTCGTTGGAACTGAAGAGGTATTCGGCACGGCAACCCAGGCGCGTCACGTGCCAGGGCATACCGAAATCCTGAATGACTTTTTGAACACCGGCCGTCCATCGTTCGGCCATCGGGATCATACGGTCGAAGGCCTCTTTGGTAAGCACTTTGCTCAGGGTAGCGCGCATAGCTGCGAGCGAGAGCGCATTGCCGGCGAGGGTGCCGCCGATTCCGCCCGTATCGCAATCCTCAAGACTGTGACGCTCGAGAATCATGTCGGTAACGTTTTGCGTAAAGCCATAAGCTGCTCCCGGCAAGCCGCCGCCGATCGGCTTGCCGAAGACGAGAAAATCGGGATCAAGATTGTTCGCCTGCGTGTAACCGCCCGGACCCGCACAGATGGTGTGGGTCTCGTCGATGATGAGCAACGAGCCATGCTTTCGTGTGAGCTCGCGCAAGGTCTGATGGAAGCCAGAGATCGGGTGGACTATGCCGACGTTCGTCAAAGCAGGCTCGGCGAGCACGCACGCCACATCGCCGTGAGCAAGCGCCTGCTCGAGCCCGTAAATGTCGTTGAACTCGACCACGCGTGTGGTAATCGCAGGATCGAATGGGGGACCGATGTTCCCACGACGCGCGGCAGCAGTGCCGTCCGAGTTAAGCGTAATAAACGTCTCGTCGACCGTGCCGTGATAACACCAGTTGAAAACAAGAATCTTGGGACGACCGGTGATCTGGCGGGCCAAGCGAATCGAGAAACGGTTCGCGTCGGTAGCCGTAAGTGCAAACTGCCAGTAGGTGAGCCCGAAACGCTTCTGCAATTCTTCTGCGACGAACACAGCGTCTTCTGACGGCAGCATGAGCGTGATGCCCCGCCTGCTCTGCTCTTCAATAGCTTTTACGGTCGCCGACGGAGAGTGTCCGGTCATCGCACCGGTATCGCCCAAACAGAAGTCGATGTAGCGATGGCCATCCACATCGAAGAAGTGCGCTCCCTGGGCTTCGCGAACGAATGGTGGGAAGGAGCCTGCCCACTTCACCATCCAGTTCATGGGAACGCCGGAGAGAAGCGATTTCTTGCCGCGTTCGAAAACCGCTTTTGACTTAGGACGTTCGTTTACGAAGCGCTTCTGCTCACGCTCCATGAGCGATTTCAGGCGATTGCGATCGAGGGTAGTCATGGCTCGGAATGCGAAAGGTTAGCAGAAACCCTTACCAACCGCGAATGAGACAGGCAATCACTAGGAAACGGCAGCCAGTTACCGCTCCCTGTTTCTCCTTCGAGAGCTTGTGAGATGCGGATTCTACAGGATGTATCGTGACAGGTCCTGATCTTTCACAATCTCGTTCAACATCTTCTGCACGTAAGCTGCGTCGACTGTAATTTGCTGGTTTTTTTTGTCGGGCGCGTCGAAGCTGATCTCATCGAGCACGCGCTCCATGATGGTGTGCAGGCGACGCGCACCGATGTTCTCCGTGCCTTCATTCACACGGAATGCGAAACGCGCAACTTCCTCGAGTGCATCGGGTGTGAATTCGAGCTTAACGCCCTCGGTCTCCAAAAGGGCTGTGTATTGCTTTGTGAGAGACGACTTCGGCTCGGTCAGAATGCGGATGAAATCCTCCATCGTGAGCGACTGGAGCTCCACACGGATGGGGAATCGGCCTTGCAACTCAGGAATGAGATCACTGGGCTTGGATACGTGGAACGCTCCAGCCGCCACGAAAAGAATGTGGTCCGTGCGTACCATGCCGTAGCGGGTGTTGACGGTAGTTCCTTCGACGATCGGCAGGATATCGCGCTGCACGCCTTCTCTCGAAACATCTGGACCATGTCCACTCTCGCGGCCCGCGATTTTGTCAATTTCATCGAGGAAGATGATGCCGGAATTCTCGACACGGTCGATCGCAATTCGCGTCACCTGCTCCATATCGATGAGACGCTGCTCTTCTTCCTGGATCAGATAGTCGAAAGCCTCATTGACCTTCATTTTCCGCTTCTTAGTGCGCTGCCCGAAGATATTGGGCAACATGTCCTTGATGTTGACGTCCATCTCTTCCACGCCCTGATTCGAGATGATTTCGAAGGATGGGAAGTTCCGCTCGCGCGTTTCGATTTCGACCTGACGATCGTCAAGCTTGCCTTCACGTAGCTGCTGTCGCAACTTTTCTCGGGTGCGGTTGTGAGAGTCGCCTGACGGGGTATTCGCTTCAAGGACGAATCCGGCTTGCGGTTCTGGCGGTCGCGGTGCGGAAGGCGGGGGCAGGAGGATATCAAGCAGCCGTTCCTCAGCATTGAGTTCCGCTTTGTCGGCAACGTCCTCGAGTTTTTCTTCGCGAACCATGTCGATCGCAATTTCGACCAGGTCACGGATCATGGATTCAACGTCGCGCCCAACATAGCCCACCTCAGTGAACTTCGAAGCCTCGACTTTGAGAAAAGGGGAATTGGCAAGCTTCGCCAATCGACGGGCGATTTCGGTTTTGCCCACCCCGGTAGGCCCTATCATTATGATGTTCTTGGGAATCACTTCTTCGGCAAGATCTGGGGTGAGTTTCTGCCGACGCATACGATTGCGGAGGGCGATCGCGACTGCACGCTTCGCGTCCTTTTGCCCGACGACGTATTTGTCGAGTTCGGCAACGATCTCGCGCGGTGTGAGTTCGTCAAGCGTGACTTGTTCTTCTTCAGCGGTTCCGGGTAGATAAATGGCCATCTTTGCAATCAACTTTCAGCTGTCAGCTTTCAGCCAAACCGCTGACGGGATGGCTGGCCGCTGGCGGCTACAATTCCTCGATCGTTACCTTGTCATTTGTATAGATGCACATCCGGCCGGCAATCTTCATAGCTTCTTCAGCAATTTGGCGCGGGGCGAGCTGCGTGTGGTCGGCCAGTGCCTGCGCGGCAGCCTGGGCAAATGGGCCTCCAGAGCCTATGGCCGCAATTCCGGTGTCGGGCTCGATTACGTCACCTTGCCCGCTCAGCAGGAAGGTCTGTTCCTTGTCTGACACCAGGAGAAGCGCTTCCAAATGTCGCAGGAATTTATCGGTTCTCCACTCCTTCGCAAGTTCAACCGCGGCTCGGCCGAGATTTCCGTGATATTGATCCAACTTTCCTTCGAAGCGGCTGAAAAGCGAGAAGGCATCCGCTGTCGAGCCAGCGAACCCGGCAAGGATCTTTTCCTGGTAAAGACGCCGGATCTTGCGCGCGCCATGTTTGATGACTGAATCACCGAGCGTGACCTGCCCGTCACCGGCCATGACAACTTTCCCGTCCCGACGGACGCACAGCACGGTAGTGGATCGAATGCGGCGCGACGGCACCTGATGAGGGCTCGATGCTAGTTCGGTTTTTCTCATGAGCGCAATTCTTCATTATACAGCGGCTTCCGCTTCGACAAAGACTGCTACAACAGTCTGAGAAGCCCTCTACGTTCCTGTAAAATCCACTCAGCGCAGTACGGAGCCACTCTTTTTGTCTTTTCTGGACGATTTAAATCCTCAACAACGCGAGGCGGTTGAAACCACGGAAGGTCCCGTGTTGATTCTGGCTGGGGCCGGCAGCGGGAAAACGCGTGTCATCACCTACCGGATTGCCTACCTGGTCGAACATGTCGGAGTCATGCCCGAATCGATTCTGGCAGTGACCTTCACGAACAAGGCCGCAGCAGAGATGGGCGAACGCGTTGAGAGATTAGTCGGACGATTGAGCGTTGCTAAGCCGGTGATCTCGACATTCCATTCCTTTTGCGTCCGCGTGCTTCGGCGAGATATCGAGTCGCTGCGAATCCCATCGACTGTTCCCGGGCAGCCGCCGATCGGACTCACGAAGAATTTCGTGATCTATGACGAGTCGGATCAGCAGCAACTCGTGAAAGGAGTGATGCGTCGACTGGGGATCGACGATAAGCAACTCACACCGCGTACAGTCCTGTCGCGAATTTCGTGGGCCAAGAACCACATGCTCGATCCGCAGGAAATCTATCTGCAGTCGGCGGATCCGAAATCCGAGCAGATCGCACATATTTTCGAGGGCTATCGCAAGGAATTGCTCAAGGCAAACGCGATGGACTTCGACGACCTTTTGCTGGAAGCAACACGGTTGCTCAAGTCCGTGGCCGCTGTACGCGAGTACTACAATCGGCGATTTCAAAATCTGCTGGTGGATGAATACCAGGACACGAACCGTCCGCAATACGAACTCATGCGGCTCCTGGCTGGCGACCGTCACAATGTGTGCGCTGTGGGCGACGAAGATCAATCGATCTACTCGTGGAGAGGCGCGGACATCCGCAACATTCTCGAGTTCGAGCGCGATTTTCCTGAGGCGAAGATTGTGAGGCTAGAGCAAAACTACCGCTCGACACAGAACATACTCGGAGCGGCTTCGGCCGTTGTCGCGAACAATGTCCGCCGCAAAGGGAAGAACCTCTGGACCTCTCGTCAAGGTGGCTCGAAGGTGGGCTATTACGAGGCGCCGGATGGGGAGAATGAGGCGCTTTTCGCCGCCGATACCGTAAATCGCTACTTACAGGAGAGTATTGAGCGAGGCGAAACTGCCCGCGCTGCGGTTTTGTACCGCACGAATTCTCAGTCACGTTTGTTTGAAGAAGCAATGCGGCGCTACGGTCTGAAATACCACGTGGTCGGTGGCTTCTCCTTCTATGAACGCGCCGAGATCAAAGATATGATCTCGTATCTCAAAGTCGTTCAAAATCCTGACGACTCGATATCGCTCCTGCGCGTGATAAACACGCCCACTCGTGGGATCGGCAAGACGACAATCGAAACTCTCGAGCGACTCGCTCTCGAGGCTGGGTTGTCCCTTTGGGGAGCAATTGGCGAGGCGATCAAACGCGAGCTTCTGCCGGCACGAATGGTGGCATCGCTCAAGGCATTTCGTGACTTGATCGAAGATGGCCGCGCGATGGTTGCGGGAGCCTATGTAGAGCATGTGCAGAGGACGGCAGCGGCCAATCTGGAAAAGGACGCTGATAGTGTCGGGCTCGCCGCGTCGAGACCAGTTGGGGCTTCGGGTCCTGAGCCTGCGCCGGAAATCGCCGACACTGATTTCGATCCCACCAATTTCAGCTTTGATTTTGGAACCAATGTGCATCACATTGAGGCCACAGTTAGCGAAGACAAAGGCAGTCCATCTGAGAACGACGCGAATTCCGGATCTGCTGCCCAAGCTAAAAACACAACATTTGATCCGGCCGAATTTGCGCGCGACAACGAAGACAACAACCTTGGTGTCGAAGGCTTTCGTGCTCCGGGTGACGCAGGCAATACGGCGGAGCTCCTAAAATTCTTGATCGACCGTACGGGCTACATCAAGCAACTAGAAGCCGAAGATACGCCTGAAGCGTTTTCGCGCATCGAGAATCTTCGTGAACTTGTAAATGCGGCCATGGACTCGCGCGATCGGGGCGAGACACTCGATCAGTTTCTCGACCACGCCGCTCTGGTCAGCGATGCTGACCAGTACGATGAACACGCGCAAATTACCCTGATGACTTTGCATGCAGCCAAGGGACTCGAATTTCCGCTGGTCGTTCTCGCTGGCATGGAAGAAGGGTTATTCCCGCACTCGCGGACGTTGCTAGAGCCTGATTCAATCGAAGAAGAGCGCAGGTTGTGCTACGTGGGCATGACTCGCGCCATGGACACGCTGGTTTTGTCGCGAGCGGTCTATCGACGTAGATACGGCACCGATCTGCCAGAAGCTGCCGTACCTTCGCGATTTCTGGAAGAGGTACCTCCGCAATTGGTGGAGGAAATCGGAGGTGGACGGCGCAGATCGACCCGAATGGATAGCTCTTGCGAAGAGAAAACCGCAACTCGTCAACGTGAAGCGACTCACTATTCGTACGAAGACGAGGATCAGAGTGCGAGTTGGAACCCGGAGCGTGTAAAAGCCAGACCCGCACCTCCTCTTCGCAGTTACAACTCAATCGATAACATCGCCGAATTCTTCGCTTCTCGCGGAAAGAAATTTAGCCGTCCAAAAATGGCAGTGGAAGAACCAACTGGGAAGCGAGGCTTCCGTCCAGGACAGAAAGTGAGGCACCCGAAATACGGCGAAGGAACGGTCTACCAGCGAGAAGGGGATGGGGAAGATGCGAAGATTACGGTACAATTCCCTCGCTTCGGTTTGAAGAAGCTGGTTGAAAAATACGCACAACTGGAACGGGCATAAGCCCATTGAAGTGTGGGAGAACGGGTACGGAGATTTTTATGTCAAGATTTGCCAAGTTCGGATTGGCGTTGATGAGCGCGATCCTTTTTGCCACGCCATCGGTTGCACAAACGGATCAGACAAAACAAATGAGACGTCCACCGGCACACGTGTCTCAGCAAGCTATGCAATCACAAGCGGATCCAGACGGTTCAGTTTTCGTTTTGAATGGGCTGCCGTTGCTTCTAGAGCTTCATCATGACACGGAAGTAGCCACAGGAAATCCGATCGATGTATACATGCTTGTGATCGAGATGCAAGTCATGAATTCCGACGGTAACTTCGAGCCGGTTGGGTTGCAAATTCACAACTTCTTCACCGCGAAGCCGCTCGACGCGAAAAATGGCGGTAACCGTCACAATGCGCGCGACTGCAAGCTCTGGGTTGGCCACGTTAATGACGAACTCCGCCACCGAGACCAGACAAGTCGTCTATGGCCGTATATCGAGATGCTGACGAATACGAATGCTCGAGTGATCGAGACCAACGAAGACGGTCGAGTCTGGTGGAGCGACGACATCCAGTGCTGGGGGTCAATGGATCGTTTCCGGCCTTTTTAACGATCGCATCGCGAACTGAGTGGATGACTTTCGAATTAACACTTTACGATAGAGGACAATAGAAGCATTCATGGCAAACACAAAGAAACTGAGCAAGGAAGAGCGAAAAAAAGCAAAGCGCACAGCGCGCAAAAAGATAAAGCTCGAGAAGCCGAAAAAACCACGCGAATACGCGCGCGGATCCAAGAAGCCTAAAGTGAAGAAGATGGCGCGCGGCCAAGCAAAGCGATAGGAAACGGGAGTTCGCAAGAGCGACGGTAGTCGCAAAATCCAAGGAAGCACGAGCGGCTGCGCTCGTGCTTCTTTGGCCAAAATCGAGATTCCAGATAGATCATGTGGCTGTAGAAATAACAAAACTATTAACCGTCCTGCAAAGACTGGTCTTCGAACTTCGCCGAATCCAGGGAGAGTGGCCGATTGCCGAAATCATCCACTGCTGACACAACCGGCACTGAGCAAAATAGAAACCAGCTTTTCTGCTGCAAATCCATAGACAAGCTGATCTCGGATTCGGAGGCGCCCGAGCGCCGTTTGAAAAAGACACTGGGGCCGGTCTCGCTGACGGCCCTGGGAATCGGCGCGGTGATCGGTTCCGGCATCTTCACGGTAGTGGGAACAGCGATCGCCGGCCAGAAATTCGACACCTCGTCAATCCTAAATGCACCCCTGCTCGACTATCTGGTCCATCACACTGCAACCGTCGGGAGGCCCGGTGCTGGTCCGGCACTTGCGCTCTCTCTCATGTTGGTGGCGATCGTGTGCGGCTTTACCGCGCTCTGCTATGCGGAACTCGCGTCGATGATTCCGATTGCAGGCAGCGCCTACACCTACACGTATGCGACGCTTGGCGAGTTAATAGCGTGGATCATTGGCTGGGATCTGATCCTGGAATACGCGGTTAGCAATATGGCTGTCAGCGTTGGTTTTGCAGCTCATCTTGTCGATATGTTCGACTGGTTTGGTTGGCATCCTTCGTTGCGGTGGATTTCTCCAGCCTACCTTCCCGGCGGACTCTCAGACTTGAAGGGCAACGTGTTGTACCAACCGGGCCTGCATTTTGGCTTCAACGTGCCCGCGTTTCTGATCGTGATGATTCTCACAGTGATTCTTGTGCGGGGCATCCGCGAATCTGCCGAAGCGAACAATACGATGGTGATTCTAAAGATCGCTGCGATCTTTGCGTTTATCATCGCCGGCGCACACTACATTCATCCGGACAACTGGCATCCTTTTGCGCCTCAGGGATGGTCCGGAATTCTGACCGGCGGCTCGATCATTTTCTTCACTTACATCGGATTTGACTCAGTATCGACGGCTGCAGAGGAGGCCAAGAACCCGCAACGAGATTTGCCAATCGGCATTATCGCGACTCTGGTGGTTTGCACGCTTCTCTATATCGGAGTAGCGGTCACGTTGACTGGAATCGTGAACTGGCAATCGCTGCTCGACGATGCGGCTCCTGTCGTCAACAGCCTCAAGAGGTTGACGGCGACTACCGGTTCATCGACTCTGCACTGGGTCCGCCTTGGCGTGTTGTTTGGAGCGATGATGGGGATGATCTCATCACTGCTCGTTTTTCAACTCGGTCAGGCAAGGGTTTGGTTCTCGATGTCGCGAGATGGTCTCTTGCCCCGGCTGTTTTGTCGTGTACACCCGCGTTTTCGCACCCCTTCGACCGCTACCTGGATCGCCGGCTTTGTGGTCGGTATTCCTGCGGGAATCCTTGATATCGGCACGCTCGCGGACCTTTCCAACATTGGTACGCTGTTCGCGTTCGTATTGGTTTCTATCGGAGTCATCATTCTTCGGTATAGGGAACCGGGCCGTCAGCGTGGGTTCCGTTCTCCGGGCGGTCTTGCAGCTCCGGTATTGAGTGTTTGCTTCTGCATTCTGCTCATGAGTGGGTTGCCGATTCTGACCTGGCTGAGGTTCTTCGCATGGCTGGCCATCGGTCTGACGATCTACTTCCTGTATAGCCGCCATCGCAGCGAATTTGCCGGTCGATCTAGGCAAGCATAGAAACGATCAGCGAGGCTGTCAGCAAGGGAAAAGCCTTGCTGGCCCCCATCATCCACTACAATTCGAGTATGGTTCCCGCTGCAACACCGGCACTTTTTGTCCTTTCATTGCCAAAGGCTGAGCTCCATCTGCATCTTGAGGGGTCCGTAGAGCCAGCGACACTCCTCGAGTTGACGCGGCGCCAGGGAAATGCGAACACTACGCTTGCGGAGATCGAACGACTCTATCGCTATACCAATTTCACCGGTTTTCTGCGGGCCTTCAAAGACATCACCGAGCATTTGCGTACTCCGGCGGATTATGAGTTCATCACATACCGTCTAATGGAGAAGCTGAAGTCGCAAAATGTGTTGCACGCTGAAGTGTACGTCTCGGTCGGTGTCTGCCTTTGGCGAAAGCAGGATTTCGCTTCCATCTTCGAGGGTTTGGAGCGGGGACGCTGCCAAGGCGAGAAGGATTTTGGCGTGTCGCTGTTGTGGATTTTCGATGCGGTGCGCCAATTTGGCGTCGACAAAGCTGAGAAGGTGCTCGATCTGGCACTTCGATTTCGAGATCGGCACGTGGTTGGTTTCGGTATTGGTGGTGATGAGCGAGAAGCGCCTCCGAAACTTTTCGAGAGCATATATAGTCGTGCGGCGGACAATGGACTCCACCGGACAGCGCACGCGGGCGAGACTGCCGGACCGGAGTCAATTTGGGGTGCATTGAATCTCAAAGCGGAAAGAATCGGGCATGGCTTCACCGCCGGGGATGACCCTGAGTTGGTGGAAGAACTGGCGCAGCGACAGATTCCAGTCGAGATTTGCATGTCGAGTAACGTGGCGACTGGCGTGTGCTCTGATATATCCAAGCACCCCGTGAAGAGCTACTTCGACCGGGGCCTCATGTTGACCCTAAACAGCGATGATCCGGCGATGTTTCAAACCTCTCTTCCTCGCGAATATCAACTTGCGCAAGACGTCTTCGGTTTTTCCGACGATCACTTGCGGGAGTTGGCTCGCAATTCCTTCGAAGCGTCTTTCCTGTCGGCAGAAAAAAAGATCGAATTCCTGAATTTGTTTGACGCCGTTGCCTTTCGGTCGTAATCTCTTCGCCACTGAGTTGCCAGCCTCCTGAGGTTCTACCGTGCGAACCTTGATCTGCTTTGCGCTGGGTGTGGGACTATTGCCGTCGGTCTACGCCCAGGATCGGCCTCCGGATCTACTCATTCTCACAAATGTGAATGTGGTCGACACCCGATTCGGCGCGATCGCCGCCAATCAGACGGTGGTGATCAAGAACGGACGCATCTCAAGTATTGCGCGACACGGCCTGATTCCGGCGAATCGAAGCACGCAAATCGTCAATGCAACCGGGAAATACTTGATCCCGGGTCTGTGGGATATGCACGTCCACAGTGTCCGCGGATCAGGCCTCGGGTGGGACGAGCATGTGATCTATCCACTCTATGTGGCGAATGGCGTGACCGGGATTCGCGACATGAGCACAGATGTTGTTGCGCTGAAGGAGCGTCGCGATCTGATTGTGGCCGGGGAATTGCTCGGTCCCCACATATTAATGGCAGGACCTTCGCTAAATGCAGGAAAGAGCGACGAGCACACGATCGGCGTGAACGCACCAGACGAGGGACGATCGGCGGTAAGGGAGCTCAAGCGGCAGGGAGTCGACTTTGTCCGGATTCTTCCGGGACTTTCGCGCGAGAACTATCTAGCCATCGCGGAAGAGTCCCAGAAACAGCACTTGCCTCTGACCGGTTATCCACCGGAATCGGTGACGGCGATGGAAGCTTCGGCCCGCGGCCAGCGAATTGTCGAAGATCTTTCTGGAGTTGCGTTGGCATGTTCATCGAAGGAAGATGAGCTGCGCCAACGGCGGCTTGAAGATCTCAAAAATAATGACCTAACGGACTTCGAAGCGACGAGCGCGGAGGCTATTGCCAGCTACGATCCGAAGAAAGCCTGGAGTGTTTTCGTTCAGTTAGCGGACAATTTTACCTGGCAGGTTCCAACCCTTTCCTGGTGGCACGCCGAAGCCGAGCTGGCGAAGGTAAAGGGCCGTTCTGATCCTCTTCTGAAGTATGTGCCTGCAGGTTTTCAAACAGCGCCCAGCGCCGATATTCGCGACGAGCACCGCGCGGAGACTGTCGATTTCGAGAAAGCGTCAGCGACCTTTGTGCAACTTGCAGGGGTTATGCGACACAATGCAGTTCCGTTCTTGGCTGGTACTGACAGTCCGGCGGCTTATGTATTTCCCGGATTCAGTCTCCATGAAGAGCTCGAGTTGATGGTGCAGGGCGGGTTCACCAATCTCGAGGCTTTACAGGCGGCAACTTTCAATCCTGCGCTCTTTCAAACGAAGCTCGACCATTATGGACTTGTCGAGTCAGGCAGGACCGCTGACCTCGTTTTGCTCGATGCCAACCCACTGGCCGACATTCGCAACACAAGGAAAATTTCTGCGGTGATCCTCGGCGGAAGATTCTACAATCGCGCGGCACTCGATCGCATGCTCAGCACAGTCGCCGCACTGGTAGAGGCGCAACGAACTTCACAACAGACAGAACAGAAAGCCATCCCTGTTGCTGCGTCTTCGAAGTAGCATATTGCGATTTGGATAAGCTCCTCGCCTCCCAACAGCGTCTGATATTGCTCGCCTATAATGACTTCCTATGAAATTGGAAGAGAAGCTTGCCGAACTGAAGAAGCGCGACCATCTGGCTGAAGAAGGTGGCGGCGAGAAGCGCCGCGAACGCCAGCACAAAGAAGGGAAGATGTCGGCGCGCGAACGTATCGAATTCTTACTTGATGAAGGCACGTTCGAAGAGACTGACAAACTCGTCACGCACCGGTGTAACGACTTCGGCATGCAGGATCAGAAATATTACGGCGATGGCTTTATCACGGGCTATGGCCGGATCGAAGGCCGCCTGGTTTTTGTATTCGCGCAGGATTTCACAGTGTTTGGCGGGTCGTTATCGGAAGCGAATGCCTCGAAGATCGTCAAAATTATGGACCTCGCGGCCAAGATGGGCGCTCCGGTAATCGGACTGAACGACTCCGGCGGAGCTCGGATCCAGGAAGGTGTGATGTCGCTAGCCGGCTATGCCGACATTTTTCTGAGAAACACTCTTTACAGTGGTGTGGTGCCACAGATTTCCGCGGTCATGGGGCCGTGCGCAGGCGGGGCCGTGTATTCGCCGGCGATCACCGATTTCATCCTGATGGTCGACCATACGTCGTACATGTTCATTACCGGTCCGGATGTGATCAAACTGGTCACACACGAAGAGGTCACCAAAGACCAACTCGGCGGCGCGCAGACGCATAATGAGACGTCGGGAGTGGCGCACTTCAAGTGTCGCGATGATGCCGAGTGCCTCTCCACCGTTCGCGAACTGCTCAGCTTCGTGCCATCGAACAATCTGGAAGATCCGCCTCGGAAACCCTGCACGGATCCGATCGATCGACTTGATGAAAAGCTCGACACACTCATTCCGGATCAATCGAATATGCCGTATGACATGAAAGACATTATTCATACGGTAGTCGACGACGGCTATTTCTTCGAAGTGCATGAGCACTACGCGAAAAACATCGTGGTGGGATTCGCTCGGCTGAATGGAAAGCCGGTTGGCATTGTCGCAAATCAGCCGGCGATGCTGGCAGGAACGCTGGACATCAATGCGTCCGTCAAGGGTGCACGGTTTGTGCGCTTCTGCGATTGCTTCAATATTGCCCTCGTCACTTTCGAGGATGTGCCCGGATTTCTTCCCGGCACGAACCAGGAGTATGGAGGAATCATTAAGCATGGCGCGAAGCTGCTGTTTGCATTTGCCGAGGCGACTGTGCCTAAGGTGACAGTGATTACGCGCAAGGCGTACGGCGGGGCGTATTGCGTCATGGCCTCCAAGCACATTCGTACGGATGTGAATTACGCGTGGCCGAGCGCCGAGATCGCCGTGATGGGACCGGACGGCGCTGTCGACATCGTATACAAACGCGAACTTGACGCGGCCAAGAACGGTGACGACACTTCAGAACGAGAAAAGCTTCGGCAGGCGAAAATTGAGGAATTTCGCGATCGCTTCGCCAATCCTTACGTTGCGGCCGAACGTGGGTTCGTCGATGCGGTGATCCAGCCGCGGGAGACTCGCAAGAAGCTGATTCAGGCGCTCGAAATGCTAGAGACCAAGCGCGACAAGAACCCGCCCAAGAAGCACGGGAATATACCGCTGTAGCGACTAGCGACTAGCGACTAGCGACTAGCGACTAGCGACTAGCGACTAGCGACTAGCGACTAGCGACTAGCGACTAGGTTGGGGGAGGTTGTACCGGGAGGATTGGTTGTCTTGATCGTAGGGCGGGGCCCAGTGTTCAGAGCCTAATGCCTGTTTCTGGAAGCCTGACACCAAAAACTAAGAGTCCCGAGGTG
>Ga0126369_10000004_pt1 | contig 136902 bp, 128 predicted proteins | sample PanSoiMetaPlot_1_FD_109646 | JGI IMG/M metagenome (GOLD analysis project Ga0126369, IMG submission 109646) | Tropical forest soil microbial communities from Panama - MetaG Plot_1 | ecosystem: Environmental > Terrestrial > Soil > Tropical forest > Bulk soil | place: Panama | collected 2016-02-17
ACAACGTGAGCCTGGTGATTGAGCTGATCACGCCGGTGGCGATGGAGAAAGGATTGCGCTTCGCCATTCGTGAAGGCGGCCATACGGTCGGCGCCGGCACGATCTCGGAGATCATTCAGTAGCTGCGGAGTAGGTGTGAAGAGCTGCAGATTTCGATGTATACGGACACGAGCGGAATAGGCTGCAGTTGGATCGTTCGTCCTATGGATACTCTGTATAGCGCCAGTGGTTTTGATGCTTGAGTTTGCATCCAAATTGTGGCGTACATGGAGGGGCAAACGGTCGGTGTCAAATTGAATTGAGCCACGAGCTAAAGGCTAGGAGTTGGTTTTGTTATGCCCCGAGAGATCATTACGTTGCAGTGCGGTGATTGCAAGGAACGGAACTATTCGAAGACCAAAAACCGAAAAACGACACCGGACCGCATCGAACTGAAAAAGTTCTGCGCGCGGTGCCGGAAGCACACGCCGCACAAGGAAGTGAAGTAGCCAGTTCTCGGTAGTCAGCTGCTGACCACCGAACACTAGCGACTGATTTACAGGGGCGTAAGCTCAACGGTTAAACTGCCGGTCTCCAAAACCGGACTTGGGGGTTCGAATCCCTCCGCCCCTGCCAGAGTTTGAGCCCGAGAGGGAGTAGGAAAGCGGGAAGGTATGGCAACAGCAGTCGAGCAAAACGCGATTACCACGACCTTGCGGTCGTGGCCGGAGCGGATCAAGAGCTTCTACGGCGACGTGCGCACGGAAATGAAGAAAGTGACCTCGCCGTCGCGCAAGGAAGTTCAGGCGACAACGGCAGTGGTCATCATCACGGTGTTCCTGTTCGCATTCTATTTTTGGGTAGTGGACCTGGCGATCAGTAACAGCCTAGACCGGGCGCTGCACTACTTCTCTAGGCATTAGTGGTGTGAAAGAAGTGACTATGGTGGATGAAGAGAAAAACGAGGCCGCTGCTAACAGCGCGACCGAACAAGCAGAGACGCCGGCCGAAGGGGTTCCTGGGGCGGAGCCGCTCCATAATCCGAATATGAAGTGGTACATCATCCACGCATATTCGGGATTCGAGCGCAAAGTGAAGGAGTCGCTGGAATCGCGCGTGCAGGCATTTGGGCTGCAGGACAAAATCGGCAAAGTGCTGATTCCGACCGAGTCGGTGACCGAAGTCCGTGGCGGCAAGAAATACACTTCCGAGCGCATGTTTTATCCCGGATACGTGCTGGTCGAAATGGACATGGACGACCATGTGTGGCATGTGGTGAAAGCGACGCCACGCGTGACGGGATTTGTTGGCACAGGGCAACAGCCGACGCCGCTGTCGGCAGAAGAAGTGAATCACATCGTCTACAAAGTAGCCGATAGCAAAGAGAAGCCGAAACTTAAGGTTAAGTTCGAGAAGAACGAGACAGTGCGTATCTCCGAAGGGCCGTTTGCAACCTTCACTGGCGTGGTCGATGAAGTCAACGAAGACCGCGAGACGCTGAAAGTGATGGTCACGATTTTCGGGCGGTCGACGCCAGTAGAACTCGAGTTCGGGCAAGTGGAGAAAGTGGCATAAGAAGCGAACGCGTGTTTGCGGTTCGCGAAGAGATTTTCGAGAGAGTTAGCAGCCAGGTAGCGGCTGCAGCTGATTTCCGGGTTCACTGAGCCGAAAATCCTAGACTCAGGGCCGGCATGAGAAAGGCAACATGGCGAAAAAAGTTACAGGTCAGGTGAAGTTGCAGATTGCGGCAGGTAAGGCAACGCCCGCGCCGCCGGTCGGTCCGGCTCTTGGACAGGCGCAGGTCAATATCATGGAGTTCTGCAAGCAGTTCAATGCTCGCACAGGACAGAAGGAACTCGAAGGCTTGATCGTGCCAGTCGTGATTACTGTTTACAACGATCGCTCGTTCACGTTCATCACGAAAACGCCTCCGGCCTCGGTGCTGCTGAAGCGCGCGGCCGGCATCGCGAAGGGATCGGGCGCGCCCAACAAGGATAAGGTTGGTAAGGTCACGGCGAAGCAGGTGGAAGATATCGCGAAGCAGAAGATGCCAGATTTGAACGCGGCATCGATCGATTCTGCGGTCAAAAGCGTGCGCGGCACAGCACGCTCGATGGGAATTGAAGTAGTTGGATAGTTCGTGTAGCACGGACATCTTGTCCGGGTTGCATGATTAGGCGTGAACTCTGCGCGGGCAGGAATGCCTGCGCCACATGGTCGAAAACACTACGGCACGCCAGAAGAGCGGCGCGCGGTGGGAGACGAGGTGAGCATGAAGAAGTCGGGAAAGAACATCGACAAGGCGCGAAAGGCGGTTGAGACGCGACCTTACACGCTGCAGGAAGCAGTTCCACTCCTGCAAAAAGTGAAATACGCGAAATTCGACGAGACGGTTGAAGTAACGCTGCGGTTGGGCGTCGATCCCAAACACGCCGACCAGATGGTGCGCGGCACGGTTGTGCTACCGCATGGTCTTGGTAAATCGAAGAAGGTTTTAGTCATCGCCAGCGGCGAAAAGGTGAAAGAAGCTGAGAATGCGGGCGCGGATTTCGTCGGCGGCGAAGATATGGTCGAGAAGATCACAAAAGAAAACTGGACCGACTTCGACGCGCTGATCGCAACGCCCGACATGATGAAGTCGGTGGGCCGCCTCGGTAAAGTGCTTGGTCCCAAAGGACTGATGCCCAATCCGAAGACGGGTACCGTCACCATGGATGTGGCGCGGGCGGTACAGGAAGTGAAGGCTGGCAAGGTCGAGTTCCGTACCGACAAAACTGCGCTTGTCCACGTTCCGGTAGGCAAGATTTCGTTCTCGCCTGACAAGTTGATTGAGAATGCAACCACTCTGATTACGAGTGTGGTGAAGGCGAAACCCTCGGTTGCGAAGGGCAAGTACATCAAGGGATGCTATCTGAGCTCCACGATGGGGCCGGGAATTGCGCTCGACACGACGGCGATCGAAGCCGCTTCGAAGGCATAGTTCTTGTGGCGTGGACGTTCCTGTCCGCGTCGACACGAATGCACGCCGGGACAAACAAGTTCTGAAAGGGTTTGAAAATGGCGGTTACCAGAGCAAAGAAAAAAGAGCAGGTTGAGAAGCTGACGGGGGATCTGAAAAACGTCTCGAGCGTGATTGTCGCGACGTACACCAAGCTGACGGTCGCCCAGGATTTTGAGCTGCGCAAGACGCTGCGCGCAAGCGGCGCGAAGTATCGCGTCGTGAAGAACACGCTTGCAGAGCGAGCCGCCAAAGGCAGCAAGATCGAAGAGGCGCTCAAGAATTTGCAGGGCGTGACCTCGATTGCATACACCGAGGGCGATCCGGTTGCGCTGGCCAAAGTGCTGTCGAAGTATGCCAAAGACAACCCGGAGTTCACCTTCAAAGCGGGTGTGGTAGAAGGCCGCGTGATCTCGATCAAGGAGATCGAGGAGCTGGCGACCATGCCGTCGAAGGAAGAAATTTACTCGAAGCTCCTGTACTTGTTGAATGCACCGGCGCAGCGTCTGGTGACGGCAATGAATGCCCTCGGCCGCAACCTGGCGGTGGTGATCGATCAGGGAGTGAAGGAGAAGAAGTTCAAAGACGCAGCTGCGGGCTCATAGCTGCCAGCTTCTAGGGAGCTCGCTTTGTCAGCTTGCAACTAGAAGCAAGAAAGGGTTCCCGGCGGGTTCAACCGCCGGAAAAAGATTTGGCGATCCCAAAGTCGGTGTTGCGCGGCTGAAGTTCATGCGTTGTCTGGCGCGGAACGGAAGCCTAGACGCACTGGAAACCTGACGGTGGGATGGCGAAATCGCAAATCTGAAAAGCGGAGAGATTCACATGGCGGATCTGCAACAGTTGGAAGAGTCGATCGTTGGTCTGTCGCTTCTGGAAGCGGCGGAATTGGTCAAGAAGCTGGAATCGCGTCTGGGCGTCTCGGCGGCGGCAGCGGCCCCGGTTATGGTTGCCGGCGGCAGCGCGGGTGCTGGCGCAGCGGCGGCACCAGCTGAGGAAAAGACCGAGTTTACTGTGGTGTTGAAGGACGTGGGTGCCAATAAAATCAATGTTATCAAGGCTGTACGTGAAGTCACGAGCCTTGGTCTGAAAGAAGCGAAAGACTTGGTCGACGGCGCTCCAAAGGCCGTAAAAGAGGGCGTCTCCAAGGAAGAAGCGGAGACGATCAAGAAGAAGTTTACCGAAGCAGGGGCTACGGTCGAGGTGAAGTAATGAGGCTGGTGAGCGGGGCGTTTTTGCCCCGCTCTGGGCTTCCCGAGCAGGGTTTCGGACGTATCGGGAACCCGGCGTCGCCACCTTGCGAGCCCGGTTCGGGTCGCCGAGAACGCTCCATTAGCAATTTATTTACCGAACAGTAGCTGAATCCAGGCGATTAGTGTTAACATCTATTAAATAACACGCTTACCCTGGCTTCACACAAGCGACAGCGACAAACACTCTAGGAAGCCCCAGGGAAGCGGAGCAATGTCGCTGATTGATTTTGGCAGCCGGTCTCGCGGGCGGCGGGACGGAACAGGCCTTTTGAACTGGCACGGAAACATACAAGTTATTTAAGACCAAGCGTCGTGCGTGGCGCCTGCGGACAGTCATGTCCCTGCGGGTGCCCGCGTCTTCTTTCCGCGAACACCGCCCACTAGTAGTATTTGGCGCGTTATGCGCCTCATTCCGCGTTGTGTTGCAGCCCCAGGCTGCGTGAAAGCAGGGAGTTCCTGAGAATGGCAAAGAATAGCATCTTCCGCAAGCGTTTCGATTTTTCAAAAATCCCAGCCACCATCCAGATCCCGAACTTGATCGAAGTTCAGAAGCGTTCCTACGACCGCTTCCTGCAGATGGACAAGCTGCCGAGCGAGCGCGAAGACGGTGGTCTCCAGGCTGTGTTCCAGTCTGTGTTTCCCATCACCGATTTCCGCAACGTTTCGCAACTCGAGTTCGTGGATTATGCGATCGGCAACTGGGAGTGCAAGTGTGGCCACCTGAAAGGTCTTCACCACCTCCGCACGACTTGTAAGAACTGCGGATCAACGGTGATTACCGACCCGTTTCATCCTGGCGACGTGCTTTGCCACAAGTGCGGCACCTACAACGCCAACACTCCCGATTTTTGCAACAAGTGCGGCGACCCTGTTGGATTGCAATTGAAGTACGACGTGGCCGAGTGCGAAGAGCGCGGTATGACCTACTCCGCGCCACTCAAGGTCACGATGCGCCTCACAATCTGGGATAAGGATCCCGAGACCGGTAATCGCTCGATTCGGGACATTAAGGAGCAGGAAGTTTTCTTCGGCGACGTTCCGCTGATGACACAGAACGGGACGTTCATCATTAACGGAACCGAGCGCGTCATCGTTAGCCAGTTGCACCGCTCACCAGGCGTATTCTTCGAAACCGCCAATAACCGCACTTACTTCCTCGGCAAGATCATTCCCTACCGTGGTTCGTGGGTTGAGTTCGAGTACGACCAAAAGAATGTTCTGTATGTGCGAATCGACCGTAAGAGGAAGTTCCTCGGAACCATTTTCCTGCGTGCACTCGGCCTGCGTTCGGGCGAAGACATTCTCCGAACTTTCTACACAGTCGACAGGCTCGCGGTCCGCGACAAGAAGCTGCTCTGGACGTTGGATGCAGCCAGCGAGAAGCCGACAAACCTGCTCGGCATGAAGCTGGCGCACAGCATCAAGTCCAAATCCGGGGAAGAGATCGCGCATTCAGGCCGCAAAATCAGCGCAGCCATCCTGAAGGAAATTCAGAAGGCGAAGATCACCGAAATCGAAGTGGATACGAGCGACCTCGAGGGAGCGTGGGCGGCGAGCGACATCGTGGACACAACCAGTGGCGAGGTGCTGCTCGAGGCCAACAGCGAGATCACTGCCGACAAGCTGGCGAAGATTCTCGAGTCGGGCGGCGTGGTGGAGATGAGCATTTTCTTCCCCGAGCGCGACGACGTGGGAACCGTTATCAGCCAGACCTTGCGGCGCGACTCGGTCAAGACACCTTCCGAGGCGCTGATTGAGATCTACCGCAAGCTGCGTCCTGGCGATCCGCCAACGCTTGACACGGCAACCGCGCTCTTCCAGGGCATGTTCTTCGATCCGCGCAAGTATGATTTCTCGCGCGTGGGTCGTTTGAAGTTCAACATCAAGTTGTTTGAGAACCAGGAAGCGACCAACCTTGAGCAGCGGACGCTCGATCCGGAAGACTTCTACGCGACCATCCGCTACCTGCTCAAGCTTCGCAAGAACCTGGGCGCGGTTGACGATATCGATCACCTCGGCAACCGCCGTGTGCGCGCAGTCGGCGAACTGCTGGAGAACCAGTTCCGTATCGGCCTGGTGCGCATGGAGCGCGCGATCAAGGAAAAGATGAGCGTCTACCAGGAGATGTCGACGGCCATGCCGCACGACCTGGTCAACGCCAAGCCAGTAATGGCTGCGATCCGCGAATTCTTCGGATCCTCGCAGCTCTCGCAGTTCATGGATCAGACGAACCCGCTATCGGAAATTACCCACAAGCGGCGCCTGTCGGCCCTCGGTCCGGGCGGCTTGTCGCGTGAGCGCGCCGGATTCGAAGTCCGCGACGTCCATCCGACACACTACGGTCGTATCTGCCCGATCGAGACACCAGAAGGTCCGAACATCGGACTGATTTCTTCATTGAGCTGCTTTGCTCGAATCAACGACTACGGCTTTATCGAGTCGCCCTACCGCAAGGTGAAGAATTCGCGTGTGCTCGATTACGTGATCGTGGTCAATGCAGGCGATAGCGACTACAAGGTCGGGGATTATGCAGAAAAGAGCGAGATCGAAAAGATCAATGCGGACCTGAAAGAGCGCCGCAAGAAACCGGTGGAGTTCGAGCCGTACTCGTTCTATCTGTCCGCGTGGGAAGAAGACCGTCACGTGATTGCGCAGGCAAATATCGAGTTGGACGACAAGGGCAAGATTGCCGCTGAGTTGGTGAACGCCCGCAAGGCTGGCAATTTCGTGCTGGTCAACCGCGACGAAGTCGATTACGTCGACGTCAGCCCGAAGCAGCTTGTGTCTGTCGCCGCTTCGCTGGTCCCATTCCTTGAGCATGACGACGCCAACCGAGCGCTGATGGGTGCGAACATGCAGCGCCAGTCAGTGCCGCTCCTTCGTGCGCAGGCTCCGATCGTAGGAACCGGCATGGAAGGTGTCACGGCACGCGATTCGGGCGCGGTGGTGTTGGCGAGGCGCAACGGAATCATCGATTCGGTCGACTCCGAGCGCATTATCGTGCGCGTTGAGGGCGAGCATCATCCAATGCAGCTTTCGCGCGAGGTGGGCAGCGACATCTATCAACTCACCAAATTCAAGCGTTCGAACCAGAACACCTGCATCAACCAGAAGCCGATCGTGAAGAAAGGCCAGAGGGTCGTGAAGGGGCAGGTGATCGCCGATGGTCCTTGCACGGATTTCGGCGAGCTCGCGCTGGGACGCAACGTGCTGGTCGCGTTCATGCCATGGCGCGGTTACAACTTCGAGGACGCGATCCTGGTCTCCGAAAAAATGGTGAAGGAGGACTACTACACCTCTGTTCACATCGAGGAGTTCGAGCTTGAGGCCCGCGACACCAAGCTCGGTCCGGAAGAAGTTACCCGCGACATCCCGAACGTGAGCGAATCGACGCTGCGCAATCTGGATGAAGCGGGAGTCATCCGGATCGGCGCGACAGTGAAGCAAGGCGACATCATCGTTGGCAAGGTCACACCAAAAGGCGAGACGCAGCTCACGCCGGAAGAAAAGCTGCTGCGCGCGATCTTCGGCGAAAAGGCCGGGGACGTCCGCGACGCTTCGCTCTACTGCCCGCCCGGAATCGAAGGTGTGGTGGTCGACGTGAAGATCTTCTCCCGCAAGGGCCAGGAAAAGGACGAGCGTGCGAAGGCGATTGAAGCCGATCAGATCGCAAAGCTCGAAAAGAACCTCTCGGACGAGATTCGAATCTTGACCGACGAGCGCTTGAAGCGTCTCGAAGGCCTGCTGGGCGGCAAGGAAGTCCAGGCTGACCTGCATGACGAACGCACCAACAAGCGTCTGTTGACTAAGGGAGCAATTCTCGACCGCGACACGATCGAGCGCATCTCGACGCGCAACCTGAAGCGTATCAAGTACAACGACAAGGATCCGCGCGTCAACGAGCAGATCGACGAGATCGAGGAAATGACCTCTCGCCAGATCGATGTGCTCAAGAAGATCGTCAACGAGAAGAAAGAAAAGCTGACCAAGGGCGATGAGCTGCCGCCGGGCGTGATCAAGCTGGTCAAGGTGTACATCGCCATGAAGCGCAAGCTGAGCGTCGGCGACAAGATGGCCGGACGCCATGGGAACAAGGGTGTGATCGCCCGAATTCTGCCCGAAGAGGACATGCCATACCTCGAGGACGGAACGCCAGTGGAGATCGTGCTGAATCCGCTCGGTGTGCCCAGTCGTATGAACGTCGGACAGATTCTTGAGACGCACCTCGGATGGGCTGGTTTTGAACTGGGTCAGAAGATCAGCGAATTGCTGAAGCAGAACACTCGGGCGGAAGCAATTCGCCGCGATCTGAAGGCGTTATTCAAAGACACAGTTCTGGCCGACACAATTAATGACATGAGCGAAGACGAGCTCGAGGCTGTGGCGCCTACCCTGGCCAAGGGCGTGTTCATGGGCTCCGCCGTATTCGACGGTGCTCGTGAAGCAGAGATCAAAGCGCTTCTCGAACGGTCGGGATTGCCCACTAGCGGTAAGACCATGCTGCGGGACGGCATGACCGGCGACAAGTTCGAACAGCCGGTCACCGTCGGCTACATCTACATGCTGAAGCTGTCGCACCTGGTGGACGACAAGATCCACGCGCGTTCCATCGGTCCGTACTCGCTGATCACCCAGCAACCGCTGGGCGGCAAGGCGCAGTTCGGCGGACAGCGTTTCGGAGAAATGGAAGTCTGGGCGCTGGAAGCGTATGGCGCAGCGTTCATCTTGCAGGAGTTGCTGACCGCAAAGTCAGACGACGTATACGGCCGCACCAAAATCTACGAGGCGATCGTCAAGGGCGAAGCCGCGATGGAGCCGGGCGTGCCGGAGTCGTTCAACGTGCTGATTCGCGAATTGCAGTCGCTCTGCCTGGATGTGGAATTGATCAAGGCCGCCGAGCGGAAGCCGGTGGCAGCAGCAGCGGATTAAGAGCAGTCCCGGTTTTCAGTAGCCAGTTCTCAGTCAAGAACTTGGCGGGCGAGAGCCGGGTTGCTCTGAAGTTTTCGATGATTGGCCGTTGCGGTATCTGCTCCCAGTTGCCGCAGAGGCAGAGCTCAACCGGTTTCTCTCGCTACTGAGAAACGGGAACTGAGAACTTAGTTGGGAGCCGCTGGTGGAGGCGTGAGATCCACAGGAAAGCGGAGGAACATGTTTCGTTCGAGCCCCTTCGATATGGCGAACCCCGTAGCCGACTTTGATGCCATCCGTATCAGCCTGGCATCGCCGGAAAAAATCCGGAGCTGGTCGCACGGGGAAGTGACCAAACCGGAAACCATTAACTACCGTACCTTCAAGCCGGAGCGGGATGGCCTGTTCTGCGCTCGTATTTTTGGTCCGGTCACGGATTGGGAGTGTTTGTGCGGCAAGTACAAGCGCATGAAGCACCGCGGCGTGATCTGCGATAAGTGCGGCGTGGAAGTGACGCTCTCGAAAGTGCGACGTGAGCGGCTGGGCCACATCGAACTGGCTTCGCCTTGTTCGCACGTGTGGTTCTTCAAGGGATTGCCGAGTCGTATTGGGCATCTTCTCGACATCTCCCTCCGTGATCTCGAGGCGATTCTCTACTTTGAAGCCTACGTGACGATCGAGCCCGGCGACGCTCCTGTCAAAGAGCGCGAAGTCATCAAGGACGAAGCGAAGTTCCGCGAGCTCGACCAGCAGTACCGTCCCACAGGCTTTAAGGCCATGATGGGCGCAGAAGCGATCAAAGAGCTTCTCAAGCGGGTGGACGTTGATTCGCTTTCGACCGAACTGCGCGAGAAGATGAAGAACGAAACCTCGCTGCAGAAGCGGCTGAAGTACGCCAAGCGGCTCAAAGTCGTTGAGGCCTTCCGCAAGAGCGGCAATAAGCCGCAATGGATGATCCTGGATGTGATCCCGGTCATTCCGCCGGAGCTTCGTCCGCTCGTTCCACTCGATGGCGGCCGTTTCGCGACCTCCGATCTGAACGACCTCTATCGGCGTGTTATCAACCGGAATAACCGGTTGAAGAAGCTGATGGACTTGCACGCTCCTGAAGTGATCGTGCGCAACGAAAAACGCATGCTGCAGGAAGCAGTCGACGCGCTGTTCGACAATGGCCGCCGTGGGCGCGTGCTGCGTGGCGCGAACAATCGTCCGTTGAAGTCGCTGTCGGACACGCTCAAGGGCAAGCAGGGACGTTTCCGCCAAAACTTGCTCGGGAAACGCGTCGACTACTCTGGGCGGTCGGTGATCGTGGTCGGGCCGGAGCTGAAACTGCACCAGTGTGGCCTCCCGAAGAAGATGGCTCTCGAGTTGTTCAAGCCCTTCATCTATCACCGGCTTGAGCAGACCGGACATTGCACGACCATCAAGCAGGCCAAAGAAATGGTCGAGCAACAGGAAGCGATCGTTTGGGACATCCTGGAGGAGGTCATTAAAGACCATCCGGTGTTGCTGAACCGTGCTCCAACTCTGCACCGCTTGGGCATTCAGGCTTTCGAACCTGTGCTTGTGGAAGGCAAGGCGATCAAGATTCACCCGCTGGTTTGCACGGCGTTCAACGCAGACTTCGACGGTGACCAGATGGCGGTACACATCCCGCTTTCCCCGGAAGCTCAAGTCGAAGCCAGCGTGTTGATGCTGTCGTCGCACAACATCCTCTCGCCGGCATCAGGCCAGCCGATCACCGTGCCTACACAGGACATGGTGCTAGGGCTCTATTACCTGACGAAAGCCAAACCGGGTGCAAAGGGAGAAGGTCGTTCGTTCGCCAACATCGATGAGGTATTGATCGCGCTCGAAGCGGGCGAAATCGAGACACTCACACCGATCCGTCTCCGCTACACCGGGGAAGTCGTGGATCTTACGCAGGCCTACGACGATCAGGATGTGATGCACACCGAGCCCACGAACTACGATCGCGAGTACCTGAACACGACCGTCGGTCGGGCGATCCTGAACGATCACCTTCCCAAGGACATTCCCGACGGGAACGGTGGAGTCGTGAGCATGCCGTACATCAACGGCCTGCTGAAGAAAAAGGGCATCGGGCAGCTAGTGAACTTCGGCTATCTGAAATTCGGGCTTGAGACCACGGTGAAGATGCTGGATCAGATCAAGTCGCTGGGCTTCCGCTTTGCGACGCGGGCCGGCCTCTCCATCGGCATCGACGACATGGTCATTCCTGACAACAAGAAGACTCTTGTACGCGAAGCTGAGAAGCAGGTGGTCAACGTTCAACAACAGTATTTGGACGGCGCTATCACCAACGGCGAGCGCTACAACAAGGTCATCGAAATCTGGTCGGCGATTACGGAAAAGGTTGCCGACGAAATGTTTGGCCAAATGCAGAAGGCCGACAAGGAAGGCGCTCTCAACCCGATTTACGTCATGGCCGACTCCGGCGCTCGCGGATCGAAACAGCAGATCCGTCAGCTCTCCGGAATGCGTGGCTTGATGGCGAAGCCGTCGGGCGAAATCATCGAGACGCCGATTACGGCCAACTTCCGTGAAGGCCTCACGGTGCTGCAATACTTCATATCGACGCACGGCGCCCGCAAAGGCTTGGCCGATACGGCGCTCAAAACCGCCGACTCGGGCTACCTGACGCGTCGTCTGGTGGACGTCGCTCAGGACGTGATCATCAGCGAGTACGACTGCGGCACGGTGGATGGGATCTTCGTCTCAGGCATCGTGGAAGCAGGCGAGATTATCGAGCCGTTGCGCGATCGAATCGTCGGCCGCGTGTCGCTCGAGAAGATCAAGGACTACGATGGCAACGTTATCGTCGATATCAACCATGAGATCACTGAGGAACTGGCTGGCGCGATCCAGGCTGCCGGTATCGAGCGGGTGAAGATTCGCTCCGTACTGACCTGCGAATCGAAGCGCGGCGTCTGCGTCATGTGCTACGGACGCAACCTCGCCTCAGGGCGCCTGGTGGAACTTGGCGAAGCGACCGGCGTCATCGCTGCTCAATCGATTGGCGAGCCTGGAACGCAGCTCACGATGCGTACCTTCCACATCGGCGGTACGGCGTCGCGAGTCTCGGAACAGTCGCGTCTTGAAGTGAAGAACAACGGCACGGTGCGCTTCGTAGGCTTGCAGACAGTGAAGTCGAAGTCGGGCGACCTGGTGGTCATGAATCGCCAGGGCTCGATTGCAGTCGTCGACGAGAAGGGCCGCGAGCGCGAGCGTTACGCGGTGGTTTATGGCGCGAAGGTCAAGGTTAACGAAGGCGATCAGGTTCAACTCGGACAAGTTATGGTCGAGTGGGATCCGTACACGTTCGCGATCCTGACCGAAATCGGCGGAACCGCCCAGTTCAAGGACCTGCAGGAAGGTGTCACGCTCCACGAAGAAGTGGACGAAGTCACCGGCCTGTCGCGTCACGTGGTGGGCGATTCACCAGACGAAAAACGCCAGCCGGCGATTGTCGTCAAGGGTAAGTCGAGCAAGCGGTATCTGATGCCGTCACGAGCGCACCTCATGGTGCAGGATGGCGACACGGTATTCCCTGGCGACGTGCTCGCGAAGATCCCGCGCGAAACTACGAAGACCAAGGACATCACCGGCGGTCTGCCGCGTGTCGTGGAACTCTTCGAAGCGCGCAAACCGCACGAGACGGCTGTCATCAGCGAAATCGATGGCACCATCCGTTTCGGCGAGGTCTCGAAGGGTCAGCGCAAGTTGTATGTCACTGCCGATAACGGTACTGAGAAAGAGTATTCTGTGCCGCGCGGCGTTCACATCAACGTGCAGGAAGGCGAGCGCGTGAAGGCCGGCGAACCGCTAATGGATGGTCCGCTCAACCCGCACGACATTCTGGCTGTGCTCGGTGAAAAAGAGCTGCAGGCCTATCTGGTGAACGAAATCCAGGAAGTTTATCGGCTGCAGGGCGTGAACATCTCGGATAAGCACATCGAGGTGATCGTCCGGCAGATGATGCGGTGGGTCAAGGTGGAGGACGTCGGGGACACGACATTCATCCTAGACCAGCAGGTGGACAAGTTCCGTTTCCGCGAGGAAAACGAGCGTGCCATCGCGCAGGGAGGCAAGCCCGCCACGGGCCGGCCGCAACTGCTCGGCATCACGAAGGCATCCTTGGCCACCGATTCGTTCATCTCAGCGGCGTCATTCCAGGAGACCACGCGCGTGCTGACCGAAGCTTCCATCCAGGGAGCGGTTGATCACCTGCGCGGTCTGAAGGAAAACGTGATTGTGGGGCGCCTGATTCCGGCCGGCACCGGCATGGAGTACTACCGCAATGTGCGGCTTTCTCCCGAGATGGAGGAAGCTGCCCAGAAAGTGCAGGAGGAAGTCTCGCAAGCGTACGAGGAGGCCGAGCGCGCGCTCGAACTCATGCGTCATGAAGGTGAGACGGAAGAACTCGCTGCGGAGTAAATCTGGTACCGCACCAACCGTAGGGGCGACGAGAGTCGCCCCTTTGTTCTAAAAAACGATGGCCCCTGCTGTTGAACCACTGATTGAGCCACGCGATCCCAAAGCCAAGCCGGAGCCGATCCCCGGCGGTCTGATTCTCGCGCCAGCGTTGGGCCGCTTCTGGCGCTTGTTTCGGATGTCTGTGTGGCGCGCCTTCGAGCATGACGCGTTCGCCATCGCGAAAGCCTCCGCTTACTCCGCTATTCTGACTTTCTTTCCAGCCTTACTCGTTCTTGGATCGGTGCTGGCAACAGTGAAGCGCGGTGAAGTTTATCTGCGCGAGATTTCCTATGCGCTTGGACGAATCCTCCCAGCCGGCAGTGCGACTGCTTTGGCCTACTTAAAGGGGACGACGCAAAGGCCGGTCGGACTTCTGTTCGGCACATCGTTGTTAACGGTGTGGACGGCATCAGGCGTTGTGGTTTCCTGGATGGATGGTTTTCGCCGTGCCTACCAGTTACCGAAAACCTGGGGGTTGGTGAAAGAGCGGCTGATCGCGGTTTCTCTGGTGATCATGGCAGGGCTGCCGCTCACCTTCGCCACCATCCTGGTAGCATTCGGGGCGAGGATTGAGACCCGCGTTCTTTTCCACATTGGGCATGAATTTGGACCACTGATTCTCTTCCTATGGATCATGATCCGGTGGACGATCGCTATTATGACCAGCGTCGCCGTGATTGCTTTGATCTATCACAACGCCGTTCCGCGAACACAGCCCTGGCACAGTGTTTTGCCGGGTGCTTGCCTTGCAACCGGACTCTGGTTGACATCGACCGCGCTCTTTGGCTTTTACTTGCAGCACTACGCGGACTATAGCATCATCTATGGATCGCTGGGCGCTGGAATCGCGCTGCTCTTCTGGATGTATCTGATTTCGCTTGTTGTGCTGATTGGCGCGGAATTCAATGCCATGCTTTTTCCGCGTGCGTTGATGAAGTACATCACGCAGAGCGAGGAAAAGCCGCAATCGCCCAGCGGTGGATAGCTGAGTTCATCGAATTCATTTCCCGTAAACGCCATCGGAAAGGATCGAGCCGCCCCTCGTGTCAAATAAGCCCGACCTGGTTGCCGGAGATCTTCCCTCCGTTTCGACACTGAACAGCGAAAATTCACGCGTCCGGCGGGCAAAAATCATCTGCACGATCGGACCGGCATGCGATTCGGAAGGTTGCATCCGCGATTTGATGCAACTCGGCATGGACGTTGCCCGCTTGAACTTTTCGCATGGAACGCATAACGAACATGGAAGGCGGATCAAGCGCCTTCGGAAAGTAGCCCGCCAGCTCAAGCGCACAGTCTGCATCCTGCAGGACTTGCAAGGTCCAAAAATCCGAACCGGTCGTCTGAAGAATGGGAAGCCCGTGATGCTGGAGGCGGGCGAGCGGGTCACCATCACTCCCCGATCTGTTATCGGCACGGCGTCTCTGGTCGCGACCGACTTTCCGGGGCTGGCGCGAGAAGTCGAACCGGGTGCGAGAATCCTATTGTCCGATGGGCGGATCGAGCTGAAGGTGATCGATGTAGCCGGCGAAGACGTGCACTGCAAGGTAGTGAATGGCGGCGTATTACCCGAGCATCAGGGCATCAATTTGCCAGGCGCGGCAGTATCGATCCCGATTTTGACCGAAAAGGACCGTCGCGATCTAAAGTTCGGCCTGCAACATGGCGTGGATCTTGTTGCGCTCTCATTCGTGCGTTCCGCGGATGACGTACGCGTCGCAAAAGCTCTGATGGTCGAACTCGGCCACCCGATCCCCATTGTTGCAAAACTAGAAAAACCCCAGGCGATCGAACGGCTCGAAGAGATTCTGGAGATTGCGAACGGCGTTATGATTGCGCGCGGCGATCTGGGCGTGGAAGTGCCGCCTGAGCAGGTTCCCGTCATCCAGAAGAATGTGATTCAACGTGCAGCCATCTGGCGTAAGCCGGTCATCACGGCGACGCAGATGCTGGAGTCGATGACCCAAAGTCCGCGGCCAACGCGAGCTGAAACTAGCGATGTCGCGAATGCGATCTTTGATGGAACAGACGTCGTGATGTTATCGGGCGAAACGGCGAGCGGGCATTATCCGCGTGAGGCCGTCGCCATGATGTCGCGAATCATTATGGAGGCAGAGGCGAGTGTCGCCCAAATGCCGCTGGGAGCGCGTCGACGCCGCGAACATCATCGCTATTCGATCGCGGAGACGATTTGTGAATCGATCGCCCACGCTGCCGAGGATCTGCCGATGGGAGCCATCGCCGTATTCACGGAAAGTGGAAATACCGCAAGGATGCTCTCAAAACACCGGCCGAAAGTTTGTATATATGCCTTCAGCCGCGATCTCGAAGTGTGCAATCGCATGAACGCGTTGTGGGGTGTGCATCCCATCCACAAGAATCAATGGAATTCCGCCGAGGAGATGGTGAAGACGGCCGAGCGCGAACTGCTGCCGAAAGGAATTCTGCGCAATGGCGATGTGCTGGGACTGGTCGCCGGTACCCGGCTCACGGAAGGGGCGACGAACTTCATGAGACTCCACACGGTAGGAGAGAGCGACAAATCGCAGCTCAAGCGATGACCGCGCGTTGAGCTATCTTTGAAATCTTCATTGAAATGTCACCAGTAGACTTCATTTCAGACGAGGCCGCCGACCCGCCAGTGCGCGGGTATTATCACCGTCCAAAAAACGAAAACGGGTTTGCCTTGGTGCTTACGCACGGTGCCGGATCTAACTGCAGCGCTCCTCTGTTAGTTGCTTTGAGTGAGGCTTTTGCTGAGCGCGGCTACCGGGTCCTGCGTTGTGATCTCCCCTATCGGCAAGAGCGTCGGGCGGGGCCGCCATTTCCGGGAAATGCCGAACGAGATCGGGGTGGACTCCGCAATGCCGTATCCGTCATGCGCAATGGAGCGATCCGTACTTTTCTTGGCGGCCATTCATACGGGGGGAGGCAGGCGAGTATGTTGTGTGCGGCGGAGCCGGAGCTGGTTTCGGGATTGCTGCTACTGTCGTATCCTCTTCATCCACCGCAAAAGCCGGAGCAGTTGCGCACGCAGCATTTGTCCAATCTGCGCTCGCCAAGTCTCTTTGTGCATGGAAGCCGCGACCCGTTTGGGAGCATCGAGGAAATCGAAGAGGCCCTGTCGTTGATTCCAGCGAAAACAAACTTGGTGCGAGTCGAAGGCGCCGGCCATGATCTTGGATTCAAGGGGAAGTCGAAGAACTTGGGACTTCCACAGCGGGTAATTGCAGCGTTTGAAGAAGTGCAGGGGATGCAGTAGAAGAAAGCTAAGAACTGACGGCTGGTTGTCCCTGCTCAGTTCACCCAACCGGACTTAGAGCCGCCGTTGGTCTTGTCTTGATCATCGGGTGGGATGTAATTCCCATGCTCGTCGAAGGTCACCTTCCGATCGTGCTGCCGCATGTAGACTTCGAACTTGCGGGCTGCGCGACGGCGTTTCCAACGATAGTAAGAATTACGCAGGCTGAAATAGCGTTCGGAAGCGGCATAACTGACGCCGCGTCGAGGCAAAAACTTCACGAAAATATATCCAAATAAGAGGCCGCCGAGGTGAGCAAAGTTCGCCACGCCGCTCTGGCGAGGATCGAAGATGGCGAAAACAGCAATTACAATCCAGATACCGACAACGTACTTCGCCTTAATGGAAAACGGCAGCGGAAACATGAACATTTCCTGATCGCCGTAGAGTACGCCGAAGGCCATCAGTAATCCGAAAATCCCGCCGGATGCTCCGACCGTTGGAATCGTGGGAGTCATTCCCAAGAATCCGGTGAAAGCAATTGCAACCGTGACTAGCGCCGCGCCAACCACGCAGAAGATGTAGCATTCGATAAACCTGCGCGATCCCCAATTCTGCTCGAGAAATCCTCCTATGAACCACAAGGTCAGCATGTTGAAAAACAGATGTCCGAACCCGCCATGCAAGAAAGCATAGGTCAATACCTGCCAAACGTAACCGTGGACGACTAGTAACGGGACCAAGCCGAAATAGGGGATTATGTACTGGCCCGCACTCGCAAACAGCCGGCCAATAATCAATTGAAGGAAAAAAATTGCCGTACACGCGATGATGATGCGCTTCACCCAGCCGGAGAACGGCGGGAAGCTAAACGAGATGGTTCGTCCGCGATACATGAAGGTTGCCTAGCTGCTGAATGGATAGATGCCAAAACTTATTGGGCAGAGCTATCCTCCAACCACGATTTTAGGATCTAACTGCTTTGTCGCTATCTTACCGGTTCCGGTACCACGGGCAGGCTGCGATGACCTGCGCCATCCACCGCCCGGACTGCGAATATCACATTATCCTTCGAAACCGGCAGGGTTGCACGCGTGGCGCCGTTCACCACTTGGACATGCTCCCAGTCCGGGCTCGTGGTTGCGCGCCAGAGCACTTCGTATGATGTCGCTGCGACAGATGGTTCCCAAACAAGGCTCGTATCATTCTCTAACTGCTTGGTGAGAATTCGTACCCCAGAGGGAGGTGTTGGAGCCGACGCCAGGGCCGCCAGCGTCGCAGCATTGAGCCGTGCGACGTCCGCTAGATAGTCGAAGTTTACGAATTTCGGCAGATCGCCGAACTCTACGCCGTTTTCGGTACGCGGCGTCTGATGCTGGTGATTAAAGTCCTCGCGGTATTCAGTGAAGCGCACGGCCGCAAATCCCTGCTGGTTGAATGAATAATGATCACCGCCGCGAAGGAAACGATCGAGCCGGAACACCAGCTTTGGCTTGACATCCGTCGAATAGGTGCGGGCAACCTCACCAACGTAGCGCGCCAACTCGCGTGAAGAGGAGTCACTCTCGCCGCCCAGCGCCCGGATGCGGCGCGTGGTTGCCTCATCAGCGCCTACCGGCAGGCCTTCCGAAAAGACCCGTACAACAGTAGGATCCTGCTGCGCGTTTCGATCACCTCCCACGATGTCGTTATTCAAGACCGCTTCGATGTTCCATCCCTGCTGCTTCGCCATTTCAGCGAAATGTTTGCTGCCGTTCAGTCCTTGCTCTTCGCCGGCAACCGTCAGAAAAATAATCGTGGCCGGAAACTTCATCTTGCTGAGCACGCGTGCACATTCCAGGCTCACCACAGTGCCGCTGGCATCGTCATTCGCCCCCGGGGCGGCGTCGGTGATATTGGCGTTGTCGCTATTGCGGGAATCGTAGTGACCTGTAACCAGGACGATCCGACCGGACTGTTGCGGGTCAGTGCCGCGCAATACGGCATACACATTCGTGATCTGAGTAGGTTTCGGAATGCGATCGGCCGGCTGTTCAGTGAAAGAATCAGTCTTCACTTCGAGGCATCCGCCGCAGTCTTTTGAATAACGCTCGAATTCGGCCTTGATCCATTCGCGCGCGGCTCCAATTCCGCGGCCAGCCTTAATCGATTCTTCATCCTGTGCAGAAAGAGTGGAGCGCGTATGAAAACTGACTAGCTTTTCGTCGTTCACACGGATGCGATCGGCAGAGACCTGCCTGATGGCGTCTACAATGCGCGGATCGGCTGGAATTGGAAGGTTGGCGGACTGCCCGCACAGCGAAGCCGTCAGCGCGACGCTGATCCAACTGAGCGCAAGAAAATGGCGAACCCTCTGTATTTTCCGAGCATCCCACATGGCTGGAAATCCTGTGCTGACCCCTTGACACGGCCGACAGAGAAACTAAATATAACAGGGTATCCTGAGCACGGAGGCAATCATGGTGTACTGTCCTGAATGCGAGACCGATCTCGACATCGAGGAAGATGAGGTCGATGAGGGTGAGGTGGTCTCGTGCCCGGAGTGCGGTTCGGACTTCGAGGTAATCACCACCAATCCCATCGAACTCAAGCCTGTCGACGAAGAGGAATACGAGGAGGATGAGGACGAGGAGGAATCGGAAGAGGATTCCGAAGACGGAGACTTCTCCTGAGGAGCCTCTCTGACTTTCGACTCTGCAAGTCGATTATTTTGGTTGCATTGTTCCTCGCGCTGCTTGTGGTCGCCATTACGCCCCGGCTCCTAGCCGAGCGTCCTTCGAAAGAGAAACCTACCGCTCTTATCTTCGGTACTGTATGGGATCCGGATTCGCGCGCGGTGTACGGAGTAAAAGTGAAGATTCGTCGCGCCGACGAGAAGAAGTACCGTTGGGAACTCTATTCCGACCATCGGGGGGAATTCGCGCAACGGGTTCCCGCGGGCAAAGCTGATTACGTGGTAACTGCCGATCTGAAGGGCTTTAAGCCTCCCCCAGGCAAGCACTTACAACCAGTGCAGGAGGTTACCGTCCATATCGAGAACGAGGAGCGGGCAGATATCGGTTTGCATCTAATTTGGTAGTGGAAGTGCTGGCAGCAATTCGGTTCAAGAGGACGACATGAAAAACGCTCTTTTGACGTGCTCTCTGCTGTTGGTTTTTTCAGCTGTATCCATTGCTGCACCACCGCCTCAGTTCGGCCGTTCTCCTAAAGGCGACAACACGCGCCTTCTTACCGGCAGGGTAATTGACAAAGCCGAAAACCCTTTGCCTAATGCAGTCGTCTACCTCACCAATACTCGCACTCGAAGCGTGAAGACCTACATTGTCGGCCAAGACGGGTCTTATCGCTTTCCCTCGCTCCAGCCGAACATTGACTACGAAGTGTACGCGCAATTCAACGGCAAGAAGAGCGACTCGAAGACAGTTAGTCAGTTCGACGACCGGCAGCAGGTTTCGATCAATCTAAAGATCGACAACAAATAGCCTCGGTTGGCCAACCCGCTGGTTCTCGCGCTCGGCAGCGTATGCCTGAAGCTTGCCCACTTCTGCTTCATTCGGTAGCATTTCCTTCCGCATGAGCCATTCGGATCCCACCGGCGGGCTTCTTCTCGGAATTGGCGGGGGCTTATACCTCTTCTACAAGGGATTTCGCAGCTTCCGCGAGTACAAGGTGCTGGCCGATACGCCGCGGATGCCGATTCGGAGCATGCCGATGGGTTTTGTGCACGTCCACGGGAAGGCGGAAAGCGCTCAACTCCTGACCAGCCCGATCACTAAGACACCTTGCTGCTTTTATCGTGTCGAAATCGAGCAATGGAAGACCCACGATCGCAGCTCCTCCTGGCAGCACGTCTGCAGCGATGCCGATGGTTTTCAGTTCCACGTTGACGACGACACGGGCCGTGTCCTGGTCGATGCGCACGCAGCGGAGTACGATCTGCCACGGACACAAGAACGCATTGTCGATTCGGCAAAGCCTTCGGCGATGATGGCGACAGGCGGAACTGACGCCGAGCTGCTGACCTACATCACTTATGCCCAAACACATCACCTGACCGATACGGTTTCACGGTGGCTGGATCACAAGCTCGATCAGAAACTGCAAAGGCAGGCGCCACTGGACCCAGCCAAGCAACAGAACATAGAACTGCTGAAACAGTTCCTGCACGCAGTGCCCGACGTGCAGAAGACAGGTCAGCTTCCATTCGGCGCGCTTGCGAAGGTGCTGTCATCAACCGGACCGCTGGAGGACCCTGAAAAGGAGGCTCGGCGCCAGAACGCGCTTCAACGTTTTCAAGCGATGCAGAATTTCCAGATGCCACCCGGAGCCCTAGCCCAATTCCAGCCACATGCTGCAGATGGACGCTTCCGCCTGCGTGAGTACGTGATCGTTCCGGGACAGGATTATTTCGTTTCCGGCACCTGTTGCGAAAATCCCACGGCGCAGGATGGCCACGACCGTAATATCGTCATGAAGGGCCAACGTGAGCCGACATTCCTGATTTCGAGCCAGCCCGCTATCGATGCGACAGGAAAGGTCCGGAAGGGATCGATCAAAATGGTTTTGCTCGGGGCCGCTTTGACTCTAGGTTGTCTGGCGCTCTTGTTGAGCCATTTGAAGATGTTCTAGGAGTCAAGCCGATGGGGATGTCGATTTTAAGCACCACTGCAGTGGGGCTGGTTGTGGTGGGGATTCTCGCGTACCTCATCATCATCTATAACGAACTGGTGCGCCTGCGAGTGGACAACGACCGGGCATGGGCCAATATCGATGTGCTGCTGAAGCAGCGTCACGATGAGATTCCGAATCTTGTCGCGACCGTGAAGGGCTACATGGAACACGAGCGGCAGACGCTCGAAGCAGTGACGCAAGCGCGTGCCGCTTCGATGAATGCGGGCAGTATTCCCCAGAAGGCGCAGGCCGATTTGCTGCTGACTGGTGCCTTGCGGGGCCTGTTCGCGGTCAGCGAGCGCTACCCTGACTTGAAAGCCAATCAGAATTTTCTCGCGCTGCAGAAACGCATTTCCGAACTCGAAGAGCGCATCGCCGATCGACGTGAGTTCTTCAACGACGACGTCGCCACTTACAACACGCGCATCCGCCAATTGCCGGAGGTCTTTCTCGCAAGCATGATGAATCTCCCGCCGCGCCAACTGTTTCAGGTCTCCGATACTGATCGTCAGCAGGTCGAGGTCAAGCTGGCCCGCGAACAGGGCGCGTAACTCCTGAATCACGCGAAACTCGCCGATCTCCCAACGAGCGCGTGTTTCCTATTCAGTTTTAAGTCGACAGTTCCGAGATGATTGCACGTCGGACCGGATCGGAGCACAACAACTAAAGGCCGCCATTTCTGGCGGCCTTTTGTTCGAGAATGGTGCAGGGATTTCTTAGTTACTGTCCCCACCCGCCCGCTTCCACGAGATCAACTCACCGATCGTGGCGCTAGTGGAGGACGCAGGATGCTTGTACGATTCGACTTCCTGCCGCGAAGCCTCTTCGCCCACAGCCCTGATGCTCAAGCCGACTTTCTTCTCTTCCTGATTCATCTTGATGATCTTAAAGTCGAACTCCTGGCCGGGTTCGAGGTGAACCGGTTGGCCGTTTCCGTCGACAGCCTCCGAGTTGTGGCATAGGCCTTCGACGCCATCCGCGACTTCCACGAACGCACCGAAGTTGGCGACCCGTAGAACCTTGCCGTGAACGATGTCGCCCACGCGGTGCTGCTCGAAGAAGCTGTCCCAAACATCGGGCTGAAGCTGCTTGACGCCGAGCGAGAGCCGCCGCTTATCGGGTTCGATCGCGAGTACGACCGCCTTCACGCGATCGCCCTTCTTCAGTACTTCCGAAGGATGCTTGACGCGCTTGGTCCAGCTCAAATTACTGACGTGGACTAGGCCATCAATGCCGTCTTCGATTTCGATGAACGCGCCGAACTCGGTCAGGTTGCGGACGCGGCCTTCCACGGTCGCACCCACGGGATATTTATCATGCAGCGAATCCCACGGATTGGTCGCCAATTGGCGCATGCCGAGCGAAATCCGGCGCTCGGTCGGATTCACGCTCAGGACAACGCACTCCACCTGGTCGCCGACATTCACCAGCTTCGACGGATGCTTCATCCGCTTCGACCAGGTCATCTCGCTGACGTGTACCAAGCCTTCGATCCCTTGTTCGAGTTCCACGAAAGCGCCGTAGTCGGTCACGCTGATCACGCGTCCCTGGACGTGCGCCCCCACCGGGTAGCGGTGCTCTGCATCGAGCCAAGGATCTGGCGTGAGCTGCTTGAACCCCAGCGATACGCGCTGCTTGTCCTTGTCGTACTTCAAGACCTTGACCTGGATCTGGTCGCCGACATTGACCAGATCACGCGGGTGCGTGAGGCGCCCCCACGACATATCGGTCACGTGCAGCAGGCCATCGATCCCGCCGAGATCTACGAAAGCGCCGTACTCGGTCAGGTTCTTCACCACGCCGGTCAGGACCGCGCCTTCTTCCAGATGCTCGAGCGTCTTGCCACGCTTTTCCGCCTGCTCTTCTTCCAGCAGTTGCTTGCGCGAGACGACTATATTGCCGCGCTTCTTGTTCAGCTTGATGACCGCGACGTCAATTGTCTGGCCCTTCATGCCGTCCAGGTTGCGCACCGGGCGCAGGTCGACCTGCGAACCGGGCAGGAAGGCGCGCGCGCCGAGAATGTCGACGGTCAGACCACCTTTAATGCGGTCGACCACAATCGCATGAATCGGCTTTTTCTCGTTATAGGCCTTTTCGATTTCGTCCCACGCGCGCAAGCGCTGCGCTTTCTGGTGGGAGAGATTGATGTAGCCTTCCTCGGTCTCGCCCTTCTCGCGCATCACGTCGATGTCGTCGCCAGGCTGAAACTTCGCCTTGCCTTCGTGGTCGAGGACTTCGGAGAGCGGCAACATGCCTTCGGACTTGGCGCCGATATCGACCACCACATGTGTCGGTGTCAGCTTTACGACACGACCCTTGATGACGTGGTCCTCACCAACCGACTCTTCGGTTTCGGTGGTGTAGTTTTCGAGCGCGGCGGCAAAGTCATCATTGCCCTGCGCTGCGGCTGGGGTTTCAGGGGCGGAGGCTTGCGCTTCCGCGGGGGAGGATTGCGCGGGTTCCGGAGCGTCTACTACGGCCGGACCGCCGTTGTGCGATTCGTGTTCGTGTGTCATGGAGTCGAGGCTGCGGGCTGTGCTGTCGTCGTGCAATGTAATAGCCTCTCTGGTTGCCGGCACGTGAGTGCGCGACCGATTGCGGGACGTGGTGTAGCGGACTGCTGGCGTGGTCTTTGGTTGTGTTGAGGCCGTTCTGGCGAACGACCCTAGGACAATCCCAGCTGCCGGAACGTCGAATCGAACCCGCGTCCAAAGGGGACTCTTCGACTATAGCAATCGCTTCGGAACAGTGTCAAACGCCAATCCCGCGAAATTGCATCCATCAAAGAAATTCATTACGCCGTAACGTTGGCTTCTACTTAGCCTTTTCACGGGTAATTTACGAATGGTTACTACTCGGTTGTGATGCTTTTCCAGCGCCACACGAAGCCGGTCTCATTTTGATCAGCGCGGCCGTTCCTTCCCGGTATTTTCCAGGGCTCGTTTGCTTCTGCTACCCTCGGCACCATGGATTATCTCTGGACCCCTTGGCGGTACGCCTATGTCACAGGCGCCGACGGCGCGAAGGATTGCGTATTCTGCGATGCTCCTCAACAGTCCGACGAGAAGGCACTCATCGTCTACCGCGGAACGCACTGCTACATCATCCTCAATATGTATCCCTACACCAACGGGCACGTGATGATCGTTCCTTACGCGCATCTGGATGAACTGCAGAAGCTGCCGCAGGACGCCGCCCAGGAGATGATGCAGCTCAACCAGCGCATGGAGGGAGTGCTGCGATCTCTGTACCATCCTGATGGGATCAATCTTGGAATGAATCTAGGGAAAGCCGCCGGAGCGGGAATTGCGGGTCATGTCCATATGCACGTTCTGCCGCGCTGGGTGGCCGACGCAAATTTCGTCAGCGTGATTGGCGAGACCCGCGTCCTGCCGGAGACGCTGGGAGTGACGTGGGAGAGGATGAGGAAGGCGCTGGAGTGAGTGAGTACGAACGCAGATTGCCCGGAATGACTCAGCATCGGAAATCGCCTCGCCCGATGAATATCCTGTCCACGATCGGTGCAGGCGAAGCAGAACCTAAGTAAGCGCGGTAATACAGCGCTAGGCTTTTATGGAGCCAGTGTCAATGTTGCACCGGAGCATGTCAGAGTATATCGTCGCTATCTGGCACCGCAGCGATATGCTAAGGATGACATTGCAGCCAGAACCACCTTCAACCAGAATGGGTTTCGGGCCCGAGGTTGCGGAGGCAACCTGATCGGTCAAATACTGGTCATTTTTGGATTCGTTGGTTTCGAAACCCCAGACTTCATAGGATCCCGGCGATTCTGTCTCTTCTCGGATTCATTCTCGCCTCGGCGTCAGCTCTGCTCGCAGTTTCGGCGATTGCACTTTCTCTGAAGCGCGGCGGATTCGCCTACTATGATCAGTTCCTAATGAAAATTTTTGCGCTCGGTGGGCTACTCTCCCTCGGTGCCTAGCGCTTGGAGTCGCCGGAGCTTTGAGGGCGAATTCCTTGCGGTGGCATACTCCTGCGGCGGCGGTTACAACGCTCGCATTTTGGATTGCTGCCGCGATCGGGGAATGATGGAGGGTGCAATTTTCCTGGAATGATCGCGTCGGGTAGCCCTGCTCACTTTCCAATCTCCCTCCCAAAAAACTCCTCGGTGTCCCCGTATGCTTTGACCCAACTCTTGAACATCAAGAAACCGTGAATCTCGTCGGGGAAGATGAGTTCTTCGACGTGCACGTTCTGCGTGCGTAAGCGCTGCAGGAGGTCGACAGTCTGCGAGAAGTCCACGTTGCGGTCGTCGTCTCCCTGAATGAGCAGGACGGGCGACCTCCACTGCGTCACGCTCGCATTCGGCGATGACTGGAAAGCCAGTTTCAACGCTGCTTCGCGATCGGGCGCGTCCTTGGCGAACTCTCCAGCGAAAGCCGACCAGTCGTGGACTCCATGCAGGTCGACGCCTGCAGCGAACATATCGGAGTTGCGTGCCAAACCCATCGCGGTCAGATAGCCACCATACGATCCACCCCATAGTCCAATTTTCTTCGGATCGACGTTAGGCAGCGTTTGCAAATACCGTCCCGCTGCAACGATGTCTTTATATTCAGCGCCGCCGCGCGGGCCGCCGTCCTCTACCTCGCGGAAGTGCCGCCCATACATGATTCCTGTACGGTAGTTCACTGAGAGCACGACGTACCCGCGGCTGGCCAGGTACTGATTCATCGCATAGGCGTTGTGGTAGTAGTCCATGTAGTGGAAGCCGAGCATCATCTGCCGAATTGAGCCGCCATGAATGAAGATTAGTGCGGGGCGCCGTCTCGTCTGCCTTGGCTCGAAAAGTTGACCGTGAATCTCCCATCCGTCTTCGGCCTTGAAGATCGCTTGCTTTGGCGTGACCAGTTGCGCAGAAGGGAAATCAGCCGGCAGCGCGCTCTTCGCGATCATCTCTCGCCCTCCGGGCACGACGACATACGGCATCGCCGGCGAGGTCGCGGTTGAGCCAAGGCAAGCCACTTTTCCAGCCACTTCGAGCGGCGTCCATTCCATCGTTTCGCCGCGTGTCACGGCCGCAGGGGTGCCACCTGCGACATCCACCTTCCAGATATGCCGGCGGTCGATATCGTCCTGGTTCGAGGTGTAGAAGACCACGTTCTTGTCCTCGCTGAGGGCTACATCCTCGGTCTCGAATTTCCCCGGTGTCAGCAGCGAAACCGGTCCCCCGGTCGTTGAAATCGAGTACAGGTGATTCCAGCCGTCCTGCTCAGACGCGAAGACGATCCGACCTTTTGCGGCGAACTTGAATGAGCCGTCTTCTGTGAGCAGCGGGATCGAGTCATCGAGGCCGTCGCCACTCTTCCAGACCTGGCTGCCGGAACCTTTCGCGAGATCGAAGACCCAGATCGACCAAGGATCGGGAAGCAGCGGAATAATCAGCTGCTTGAATTGTTTGCCGTCGCGACGCACAAATGCGATCTGGTTGCCGTCGGGGGACCAGCGCGGCATGGAATCACGGTCGGCGCTAGGAGCGACGTATTGGAGGTTGGTCTTGCCGAATTCGTAGATCGCGATGAAGCTGTGATCTCCGCGATCGCTGACAAAAGCGATCTTCTTCCCGTCGGGCGACCATTTGGGCTGCTGGCTATCGCCGCGTGCATATGTGAGCGGCTTTGCCTTCTCTTTGCCCGAAACGGGCGCTATCCAGATCTGCTTCTTCGCCGACCAGACAGCAAACTCGCCGCTCGGCGAAATTTGAATGTCCTCGCAGCCCTCTTCGCCACACCCCATTTCGCCCAACAGACGCGGTTCTCCCTTGTCGATATCGATAGCCCAGACCTGCTGTGCGCGCTTCTCCGTGCCGCTGGTCGGGTCGGCGACTTCGCCCGCGCCGTTTGTCTCGCTCCCGCGCGCGAAAACGGCAGTCTTGCCGTCGGGCGTGAGTTGCAGCGCGGCGATCGGCATGCCGTCATCGCCCGTGTAATGCGTTACAGCGCGCGCTTCGAAGGTGGGATCGTCGGCAACCCACACGTTTCTTGCGCCCCTGATGGTGAATACCCATGCGATGCGGGACGCACGTTCTGCCTTCACCAAGTTCGTCGGGAAGGGAGAGCTTAGAACTTGTTCAAGGGTGAATTGAGTTGTGGATTGCGCCGAAGAGAACAAGGAGAGAGAGCAAACAATCCCGATCCGAATCCAGGACCCAGAAGACAGGCGGCGATTTCTCATGCGAGGCAGGGTATTTGAAGGAAGGTCAGGTTGGCAACCGTGCAGTCGCAATGGCCGTCGACACGGCAATCGAGACTCAGAGGTTTACGAAACCATCGCGACCGGTTGGCGCACGGGCAGCATGACTGTAAATGTGGTTCCGTGGCCAGGACTACTGGCGGCTTCGATCTGGCCGTGATGGGCTTCAACGATGCGGCGTGCTAGCGACAGGCCCAAGCCAGTTCCATTTCCTTTGGTTGTATAAAACGGTCGGAAGATATTCGGCAGGTGTTCAGCGGGAATGCCCCGGCCCGTATCAGATACGGTGACCACTGCCATCTCGCCTCGTTCAGAGATCTTTACTCGCACCGCTCCCAGGCCGTCGATCGCTTGGACGGCATTCAGCAGCAGGTTAAGGAGCACCTGGTGAATTTGGTCGCTGTCGTGCTCGACTTCGTGAAGCTTTTCTCCGGGCGAAAACTCGATTTTGATCGGCTTCGAAAGCACGTGCTGTCGCGCCAGCATGACCGCATGCTCCGCTGTCGTATTGAGGTCGCTCGAACGCATCTCAGGAGAGCGCGGTCGCGCCGTTTCCAGCAGGTCGGTAAGGATCTTGTTAATCTGCGCGATTTCCTGGCGAACGTCTTTCACGACTGCTTTCGCGGGGCTGGTTGCGGGTAGATCGCGGCCGACGATCTCGATGACACCGGCGATACCAGCCAGAGGGTTTCGAATCTCATGCGCCAGTCCAGCTGCCAGTTCGCCCAGGGTTGCGAAATGCTCTGCGCGCGACATTTGCGTGCGGTGCAGATGCTCGATTTCAGCGCGGCTTTCACGCAACTGCTCCACCATGCGGTTGAAGTTCCGGCCTAGGTCTCCAATCTCGTCATTTCGCCGCGCGAATCGCACGGACGCGTGCAGGTCGCCTTCTCCTACGCGCTCCATCTGCTCCTGCAATTCGACCATCGGATGCTGGATAGTCGATGCGAGTGCGACGATGATCGCGCCGCAAATGGCCACTGCCCCGGCGCCTGCGATCACCAGCACTCGATGGCGCTCGGTATCTTTCAGCGAAACAGTGGAGAGGAGAAACAGAAGCATTCCGGCTAGCAGGACGAGAGCTACCGGCCAGATAGTTTTCAACTGCCAATTGACGCGCATCGAAGGCATGAAGCTCGTCTCCTCCCGCGTATCTGCTGGCTGCATTATGGTCTTGCCCAGTACGCGGTCACAAGCCGTAAGCGTGATCCTATTCCCGCGCCTCCTTGTAGCTCTTAAACTGTCGTCGAACTCACGCATAGGCGTGCATGCCCGGCAACAGATATGTCACGCCGAAGAAAGTGAACATTACAACTGCGAATCCCAGGATGGCGAAGTACGCTGCCCTACGTCCTCGCCAACCCCGCGTTACGCGCATGTGCAGATAGCCGGCATAGACAAGCCAAGTGATCGCAGCCCACGTTTCCTTGGGGTCCCAACTCCAGTACGAGCCCCATGTTTGGTTCGCCCAGTAAGCGCCGGCTGCAATCATCAGGGTGAGTAGCGGAAATGCAATGCAAATCGTCTTGTAGGTAATGCGGTCCAGGTTGTCGGCATTAGGAAGGAGACGTTCGAGATCGGGACGCCGCCACAGTAGCAGCAGATAGAGCAGCGAGATGAACACCCCACCGACCAACCCGGAAAGGATGAAGGGGTTGGCAGCCAGATTGGTCGTGAACAAGCCCTCGGCGTCGAGTGATGGATATCGTTCATCGCGGGCTCGTATGAGGAACATCACCAGCGCCATCACCTGCAGCAGGATGCTCACAAATACAGCCTGATTTGCAAACGTCACCGTCGTTTCGTTTTTCTTCAAACGCGCGATGAGTAAGAACACCAGCGGCGAGGCAACGACAACCAGCGTCAGCATCATCAGCCAACCGAGGTCTGGAATCGTGACAAACAGCCGCACGCCCTTTGAGAGGAAGATCTCGGATTTCTGTTCAGGATCCCAAGCGGCCACATTCAAGCCGCCCCATTGTTCGAAGCGCGTGAGAATTCCTGCGTAGATGGCAACCGTGCAGGCGCTCGTCACTGCCAGGAAGGTTTCGGTCTTCATCCTGTCTTGAATCAAGAACATCATTGCCAACGCAAAGCTCAATGCACAGGCCGCGTACGCTAGCATGGCTAGCGTCACATGGACATGAAGCCACGTGGATTGTAGGGCGGGCACCAGCGGATGAACTTCGCTACGCAAGAGCTGCATCAGCACAACACCCACGATCGCAACCGGCATTGTGACGGTGCCGATTACCTTCACGTCGTATTTTTTTTCCGCAATCAGCGTGAGCACGGCGAGGGTCCAGACAAAGCTCAACAACATCTCGTAGACGCTGGCGAACGGCGGATGTCCCGCTTCATACCAGCGATGCGCCACGGCGGCAGTGTTGGCAAGCAGTCCGGCCCAGGTCGCAAAAGATGCGAACTTTACATAGGATTCCGTGCCAGTAACGCCAAAACCCAGATATAACGCTCCTGCACCGGCATAAAAGATCAAGGCGGCATAGAGGAGGTTAGTCTCGTTCAGAATGTTGCCACTCTTCACCACGTTCAGGAATGCCATGAACAGCAAGAACGCGATCCCAAGACCGACCAACACAATCAGCGTTGTTCCAGTCGCCGCGGGTTGCTGTTCTGCTTTTGCCCTTGCCATTGTCATCCTCCCGGAATCTCTATCGTGCTGCGACGGTTTCGATGTTTACGCTTGGCATCGCCACGCTCTTCTTCAATTCAGTCTCCAGCTTGGCTACCAGATCATTGAAGCGCTGCTCAAAAGCGTCGCGGTTGCGATTGGCGCTACCCCCGATCCACAGTGCGTATTCGCCAGTGCGGGTGTCCCGGACCGGTACCACCCAGAAGCGCATGTGAACCACGTAGAAGACGAACCCGAGCCCCAAGCCCATCAGCACCACTCCCGCCCACACCGTCCACTGTCCGGGCTCGTGCGAGACCTGTAAGCCGGTGAAGTGTCCGAGTACAAGATCCTTAGGTTTGAACTGGTACGGTGCCTGCGCGTTTTCGGCGACACCTTCCATTGCAGGCAGCCATATATCGAATGCTTTACCGGTGCTGTTCACGTTGACAACGAGGTGTGCCGCTGGATTTCCCAACTGGTTGGATTTGCGATACACCTGGCCGTCGCGCACCGCAAAGTCCGGAATGAATTCCGCAAAGTGAACTGTGGTGTCGGCGTCAAGCGTCGCCATGTCGTTCAAGGCGAACGTAATTTCCTTGTTCTCTCCGGAACCGGCCGTGGGAGAAGCCTCCAGTACCAACTTCTGAACGTTTCCGTTGAAACCGAAGCTGGATTGATAGAATCGAACGCCGCGATAGACCAGAGGATTATTCACTACGATTTCTTTCTTCAGCACTTCGTGCGAGCCACTGACTACGGCGAGTTTGGACCACCATTTCTTCGGCGTGCCATCTTTGTAATTTTCCTGTCTGGCTTCGTAGCAGCGAATCGAAAAAGGTAGAGTCCTCGTGGAGCCGTCCCGTAGCTCAACCGAACTCGTTGTTTCGCCCTCGTTCAGGTTGAGGGCGCCGCGCCATCCCCAGATCCCGTCAACGATCCCGCCGAAGAAGATGAGCAGCAAACTGGCATGCACGATGTAGACGCCCATCTCCGAGATCCGATTCCGCTCGGCAAAAATCGAGAAGTGGTCTTCTCGAACAACGCGCTCAGGCTTGAATCCGATCGCGTGAAGCGCGCGCTCGGCCGCTACCAGTCCGCTCTCCTCATCCGAGATCGCAATTTGTTTTTGCGGATGCAACGCACGGCGAAAACCTTCGTCGGCATACTTATACGGCCGCGAAAAGTGCCGCCACGCGTTCGGGAAGCGTTCAATCGATGCTGCGACAATGCAGAGGCTCACCAGCAGCATGAGCGTGATGAACCACCATGCGTGAAAAACGTCGGTCAGACCCACCGCGTCGAGAATTCGCAGCGCCTGCGGAGAATAAGCATTCCGCATTTCCTCCGGTTCGGTGACGGGCCTTTGCAGCACAATCGTCCCGACCGCGGAAAAGATCACCACCAGAATCAGAAGCACAACGCCGGTCTTGATCGATGCCAGCGTCTGCCAGGTTTTGCGAATGGCTTTGCCGAATTCGACGGCCATATCTCTCCTCATTTCACCAGTGGAAAATGCACGCAGCACTCCACCATGCCCGAGGAGATTAACTAGTCACAAATCAAGCAGATGCGTTTCCGGAATTGCATGTCGCTGGATGAGTCTTGGGCTAAATCGCGCAGCCGGACGATGTAGGATCCGAGATTTCACCCATCACATAGCTGTTGTGACTAGGATCACTGGAAACAGTGACGCGATGTTTCTGCCCAAGTGGGTTTGACCGTTTGCTGCCCTACCGATTACCCTTTCTCTTCAAACATTTGGCTGGGGACATTCGTTTTTGTCGTCACCGTACAAGCCCTCTCCGATTTCCAGTTGTCAAAATTAAAACGTAAGCAGCAGCGCAGGAGTGTTCATGTCTCTACGACTTTCCCCGCTATCAGTTAGCGTGTGCTCGGCTCTTGTTTTTATTGCTTCTTGTTTTGCGCACTCCCAGGTGGCGGTGACAACCTGGCATTACAACAATGGCCGTACGGGAGCAAATACAAACGAAACGAAATTAGATACAGGAAACGTCAAGTCTGGTTCTTTCGGCAAACTCTTTGCGCAGCCGGTCGATGGCGCCATTATCGGACAGGCGCTTTATCTTCCGCATGTCACGATTCCCGGCGCAGGTACGCATAATGTTGTTTATGTCGCGACGATGCATAACAGCGTGTATGCCTTCGATGCCGACGATACCAACGGCGCAAACGCGTCGCCTCTTTGGCAGACAAGTTTCCTCACGAAAGGCGTAAAGACAATCCCAATCACGATGCAGGGCTGCGGAACGGTGACTGGCTGGCAGGAAGTCGGCATTCTTTCTACGCCTGTGATCGATCCTGTCGCTCGCAAGCTTTACGTTGTAGCCAAGACCTATGAAAAAGGCGCTGCGGTGCACCGGCTCCACTCGCTCAATGTCGCAACTGGCAAGGAAACCCCTGGCAGTCCGGTTGTGATCACAGCCAGTTTCAACAGCGCTGGGAAAACGGACGTTTTCCAGGATGCAATGCAAGTAAATCGGCCGGCTCTACTGCTCGAGAAAGGGAACATCTACATTGCTTTCGGGTCCAACGGGTGCCGCAGTTCCAAAGAGAAGGGCTGGGTTATTGCGTACAAGGCGTCGACTTTGAAAAAGGTCGGAGTTTTCGATACGGAGCCGGGAATGTCCGCTGCCGGCATCTGGATGCGAGGCGGCGGTCTTTCGTCCGATAGCGAAGGCAACATCTATGGTGAAACGGCTGATGGGCCGTACAAGGATGGCACAAATTTCGGACTTACCGTTTTCAAGCTTACCGGTAAGAATGTGAGCCTGGCGGACTGGTTCACTCCGTTCGATATGAGCGGCCTCAACAGGAAAGATCAGGATCTCGATGAGCCGACATTAATATTGCCCGATCAGCCGGGGCCATATCGCCACCTCGCTTTAGCGGTTGGCAAAGAAGGAACCCTCTACGTATTGAACCGCGATGACATGGGACATTTCTGCTCCAACTGCCGTTTGAGTGATACGCAAATTGTGCAGGAACTGCCGATGCTCGTCGGAGCGCACACCGGCGCGCTGATCTACTGGAACGACACCGTCTATTCCTCAGCCGTGTCCTCTTCGATCAATGCATATGCTCTTGCAGGCGGCCTCTTGGCAGGGGAACCTTTCGCGCAGTCTCAACAGGCTGCAGGTCAACATTCGCCAGTGATTTCAGCGAATGGCAATACGTCGGGCGTACTCTGGCAGATCAACGGGTCGATTCTCACGGCCTACGACGCATTGACTCTCAAAAGGCTCTACACTTCATCCCAGAACAAAAGCCGCGATGCGCTTCCCGACCTCCCGCATTTCGCGAATCTCATGGTGGTGAACGGGAAGGTATACATCGGGACGAACTCTACCCTCGAGGTATACGGTCTGTTGTAGTCCTCTGATCGCTCGAATCGGGCTCGGTCGCGCGAGCCCGCCTCCTTCTCCTTCCCGACTCGACTTCCAAAAACCAGGGCAAACCCTAAGCCTTCAGGAGCTGAATTGTGATCCGAATCACAAGGGTTTGTGACTCTCCACATATTCCCTGCGGTCCGAAGAGGTTGGAATGGTTCCGTTACAGGAATGAATCCACTCCTTTCCATCTCGGTCCGTCTGGGTTTTTTCACCACCATGATTGTGGGAGAAAGCCCAACCTCGATCCCGCAGCTCACTGATGAAGATCGCAACACTCGCAAAAATCCTAGAGAACTTACTCCGCTGCAGTTAGTTACATCCACTGATGAAAAACATTACAGCGAATTACGTTGCGGTCACCCTCGTGCACAAACAACGCCGGAGGTTGAGTGGCCACAACCATCCAATTCGTGAAAGACGAAATAGAACAAGCACTGCATTTACCATCGGGCTCGAACCCAAAAGCCGCGTACAGGCTTAGCAAGATAGCCCTCCTCCTGATCGCAGTTACCCTGACTTCTCGTGCGGTTGCTGCGGTGCATCCGGCACCACTCGACAAGAATGTCGACTCGGCAAAATGCCTGGAATGTCACGAAGACAAGTCCAAAGGCAAATCAGTGCACTCCGCAATGGCGACGGGTTGCCTCAGCTGCCATGAGGTTCGCGTTAACAAGGATGTCACCCGAGTAAAGCTGATCACAGCCGTCCCATACAAAATCTGCCTGACCTGCCACTCGGAAAAAGATGCACAGCAGATACAGGGGCATGTTCATAAGCCCGCGATCCGCGATTGCCTCTCCTGCCATGATCCGCACACGTCTGACAACGAGTTTCAGTTGCTGAAAGCGACTTCGGGCGACAAGAAAGACAATCTTTGTCTCTCCTGCCACACGCAAGGAACGAATATTCCGGCGAAAGGCAGTCGTCACGCGGCACTCGACATGGGCTGTGACACTTGCCACACCACCCACAAAACAGGTCCTGAGTCGAGCCCGGAGAATTTGTTTCACCTGACGAAGTCGGCTCCGGCTCTCTGCATCACGTGCCACGATTCGAAAGACGAAAGTCTCCAGAAGGCGCACCAAAATCAGCCGTTCGGCAGCGCAAACTGCCTGCAGTGCCACGATCCGCACCAGTCAGCCTCCCCCAAATTGATGGCGAAGTTCCAGCATCCTCCGTTCGCCGACAAGTCGTGCGAAATGTGCCATGCGCCTGCAAAGGACGGGAAGGTTGTCCTGACACAGAAAGACACGAAGGCACTGTGCGTCAGGTGCCACGACGAGCAAGCCAAAAAGATCGACACTGCGAAGGTGCCCCATCCGGGAGCACAGGCTAGCGAGTGCCTCGATTGCCACAATCCGCACGCCAGCGCGCAACCGGGTTTGCCGAAGACCGACGCTGTCAACATCTGCCTCGGTTGCCACACTGATATCGCAGAACTCGGCAAGAAGAAAGTCCATCACCAACCAGCCTTTCTGCAAGGCTGCGCGACCTGCCACGAAGGTCACGGCAGCGACAACCAGCACCTGCTGCGCGCTAGTTCCGTTAACAAGCTTTGCCTGGAATGCCATGGCCCGGACACAAAGCCGAAGAAGCTCGAGGACGCGCATCTGGTCACGATCTTCGACTCCAAAGTTCGCCTGCCGGAAGACTATTTCGGAGGTGTCGTGCAGCTTCCACTCAAGTACGGCCTGGGACACCCCACCGATCGTCACCCGGTTTCGAACGTGATGGATCCGGCGGAAGTAAGCAAAGTGAAGTCGGAGATCACTTGCATGAGTTGCCACCAGCCGCACTCTTCCGCGCAGGCAAACCTGCTGGTCAAGGATCAGGCCAACAACATGGCTTTCTGCAGCAGTTGCCACAAGGACTTGGTGAAGTAGCCATGAACCGATACAAGACGACGATCGAGGCGAGCGAGAAAACGGATCGTAACTGGACGATGGTACTTCTGATTTCCGCGTTGCTGGCGATGATCCTCGCTTCTCCCGCTGCGCTCTATGCCGGGAAGAAAAAAAAGGGCGAAGAGGCCGAGAAGCCGAAGCAGACCTGGCTGGATGTTCTCGACACTTCGAAGATCGTTTGGCCGAATCCGCCAGCCATCACCCGGATCAAGTATCTAGCCTTCTACACCGGCGAAAAGATCATTCCCCCAGACCAGAAACCGGAAAAGAAAGCGAGTTGGAAAGATCGATTGGCCGGGGCCGATCCCGAGAACGATAAGAATGCGAAGGGTGCGAAACCGCGTTACGCGCTCGGCGCTCCCTATGGCCTGGCGGTGGATTCAAAGAACCGACTCTATGTAGCCGACACGAAGGTTGGGGCGATTTTCGTATTCAACACGGAAACGCAGGACATGGAGATGATCCGCAACGGGCACGAAGCTCACTTTGTGCGCATCACCGGCCTTGCGATCGACGATAGCGATCGCCTCTTCATTTCCGACAACGGCCTGAAGCATGTCGTTGTTATGAATCCACAACGCAAGGTGGAAGCCAGCATTGCGGAAGGCCTGGTTGATCCGGCCGGCATTGCACTCGACAACGAGAACCGTTTTCTCTATGTCTGCGACACGGCACTCGACCAGGTCCTGGTGTATGACGCAGATACTTACAAGCTTCTCCGCAAGATCGGCACCACAGGCAAGGGACACACGCTGACGACACCAGGCGATTTTGCGGCGCCCACGAATGCCGCTGTCGACGCGGACGGCAATCTCTACGTCGCCGACACGTTAAACAATCGTGTCGAAATTTTCGACGCCGACGGAAAGTTTGATAGCGAGTTCGGCAAGGCCGGGGACGGTCCTGGATATTTCGCGCGGCCCAAGGGGATCGCGATCGATGCAGATGGCCACGTCTGGGTCGCAGATGCGATGCAGGACCGGGTGCAGGGTTTCACGAAAGAAGGCCGCTTGCTGATCTGGATGGGCGGGCATGGACTGTTACCGGGACAATTTCGGGCATTGGCCGGACTGGCCATCGACAAAAACAACCGAATTTTCACCTCTGAGCAGTTTCCCGGACGAGTACAGATGTTCCGCTACACCACAAACGAAGAAGCGATGGCGGAAAAGACGAAACGCGATGCCGAGCAGGAGAAGAAGGCAGCCAGCCGGAAATCGCCCGCGACCGAGGCGGTGAAGAAATGAACCGCGTCGACCGCTCACACGAGTTTGATCGTCCAGCCGCGGCTGGATGGCAAAGCGGAGGCAGACGTGAGCTTCCGGTGCTGTGGAAGTTAAATCATCAGGAGGTCTCCTTAATGAAAAAGGCAATGTTATTGGTGCTTTGCATCCTGGCGTTGACGGTCTTTGGAATGGCGCAGAATTTCATTCCGAACACCGACATTCTGGGTGCGCACAACAACGGTGGACGCGGCTGCGCAGGCTGCCACGCGCCCCACAGCGGTGCATTCGGCAACGGTGGCAACGCAGCGAAGGGCGGCGTCGTCGTTGATACCAAGTACACCGGTTACGACGCACTCTTTGGACAAGATCTGGGTCCACTCTACGGCTACACCCTCAACATGGGCGATGGTGGCCGCTTCGTAGAGCAGATTCCTCAATATTCCGCTGGCGATGAAGAGCTTCGCGGTATCGCGATGTGCTTGAGCTGCCATGACGGCAATATCGCCAAGGGCGCCATGATGACCGGCCAGGCTTATGAGCAGGCGGCAGGTCTTCTGCCAGTTGGCGCAAACGGCAAGCTAGGTTATGGCCCGGGCGCAATCCCCACTTGGCTTGGCAATGACGGTACGCCGAGTGGCGATACCTCTTACAACAACGACCACCCAGTGGGCGTGCAAGCAACCCTCGGCGCGGCGCACGTTGTCGGAACTGGCTCGGACATCACCTACACGATCGACGCCACCGGCATCACCGCCATCTCGGTCAAGGCGGGTACTCCACATGCCAATTTCATGGCGAACTATGGCTTCCCGTCACTTGGTAAAGGCCAATACAGCTGGCCCGTCGCCAACCCGGTTGGCAATACCGACCAGACCAAACTGTTTGTGGTTTGCACCACTTGCCACAACCAGCACGTGATGAACGTCTACAAGACGACCTATAACGCCAACACCAATCCAAATGGCGTTTTGATCGCCGGCCAGAGCGGCACATTTGCCACCTACTGGTTTGTTAACGCTCCATACAACATGGGCGCGAACTACGATCCGAAGACCCAGGCACCCTCGACGACTCAGTTCTGCCGTCAGTGCCACTTCGGCGAAGCGAACGAAAACTATGGCCTGAACACCATCAAGACGGCGTTCTAGTCATTGTGCTTATTGGGGGAGAGGGCCTATCTCCTCTCCCCTCGATTTTCAAACGTGGGGAAAAGATATGAAACGTCCATTCACAATCGTCGCATTGATGCTGATCGGAAGCTTTGCGATGTCGCAAGTGGCGTCGCACGCACCAACCGCCGCGGCGAATCCTGCCAGCGCCAATAACCCCACTCGCGAACCTTCGCGACAAGTCATGGGTAAGCCAGTTGCGCGAGTGAATGGCACCATACTGACCGATCAGGATTTAGTTCGTGAGATGTACACCATTTTTCCGTACGCGCGGCAGCACAGCGGCGGCTTCCCGGTCACGATCGAGCCCCAGATTCGCCAAGGCGCGATGGAAATGATCGTTTTTGAAGAGCTGGTTTACCAGGAAGCCCAGCGCCGGAAGATGGCGATTCCCCTGGCTCGCACAAATCGGGCTGAAGCAGAGTTCAAGAAACAGTTTTCCAGCGTGACGGAGTTCCAGCAGTTCCTGCGCGTCGAATTTAACGGATCCCAGCAGCTTTTTCGCCAAAAGATTAATCGCTCCCTGCTGATTCAGGATCTGTTGAAGGTCGAAGTCGACGCGAAGTCGCACGTTACCGACCTGCAACTGAAGGCGTTTTACGACAAGAATCCCGCGAAGTTCGAATATCCGGAATCGCTGGCAATCCAGTCGATCTCGATTCTCCCTCCGAAGAATGCAAGCCCCGATGTCTTAAAGGAAGCGGCAACCCGTGCGGAGGAAGCCTTTCAGCAGGCGAAGGCGACCAAAGATTACAAGGACTTCGGACTTCTCGCCGAGAAAGTCTCCGACGATGATTTCCACGTGAACATGGGCGACCACAAGATGGTCGAAGCAAGCAAACTCCCTCCCGAAATCGTCAAGGCTGCTGCAGCAATGAAGCCCGGCCAGGTAAGTGAAATGATCCGGGTCGGCAACAACTACACATTCTTCCGGTTGAATGCTCACGTACACGCCGGCAAGACGAGTCTCGATCAGGTTAAAGACAAGCTGCGCTCTGATCTCGAGAAGGAGAAGTACAACCAGGTGCGCTCAGACTTGAACAGGAAGTTGCGGAAAACCGCGAAGGTCGAGGTGCTTTAGAACTCCGGCCGGAACAGGACGGCGTGTTGTGAGTTACGGTCTTCCAAATCGGCGATGGGCAATATGGGTTCTCTTGCTTTGGTCTTTGCCGTTGCTGGGGCAATTGGAAATCGGCGAAAGCAGCACAAATATGAATGGGACCCTATCGGTAGGTTATGACGGTTCCTACGGCGATAGCGGTATTTCGAGTCATGGACTCGGAGTCGGCGGAGACTTGTATCTCAATGGTTCCTACTACGATCCGAAGTTCCTGTCATACAATGTGCACCCTTATTTCAACCGTTCGCAGAACAACTCAGACTTCCAGTCCATCACCGACAGCAGCGGCGTGAACGCCACGGCAAATCTTTTCAGCGGCAGCCACTTTCCGGGCTTCTTCAGTTACAACCGGAGCTATGACAGTAATGGAACCTTCGGCATGCCCGGCGTTTCCGGATTAACCACTCATGGCAGTGGTCAGGGATTCTCGGTTGGGTGGAGTGAGTTGCTCCCCGATGTGCCATCTCTTTCGGCTTCCTATACGGTAAGCAGCGGTTCGACTGAGCTCTACGGTTCCGACCAGGAAAGCAAATCGTCGAACCGGATGTTCGACCTGCACTCCGACTACATGCTGAGCGGTTTTCGGTTCCGCGGGTACTTCCAGCACCAGACAATGAATGCAGATTTCCCCGACTTCGTTGAGGGCGGCGCGCCAATCGAGTCCGACACTTCCTCCAATTCGTTTGGACTAAGCGTGGACCACAAAATTCCGTTGAATGGCGACATCTTTGGAAGCTGGCACAGGAACAGCTACACATACAGCTACGTGGGTGGAGAGACGAACGGCTCCTCGGATATGTTCAGCGTGAACGGCACGATGCACCCCGTCGAGAAACTCACGGTCTCATTCGGCACGAACTACACGAACAATTTGAGCGGCTCATTACTGCAGGACATGATCAACAATGGCGCGGCTCCTCCGCCGGAATTCAACGAGTTTGCCTCTCACTCGCTTCAAACCAACGTGGCGGCGGGTTACACAATCCTGCCCGGACTCTACGTACAGGGGCAAGTCAATCATTGGAATCAGGTTCTCGGCGGACGGGACTACTCCTCGACGCAATTTGGTGGGACCATCAATTACAACATGCAGCGCCGCTTCTTGCGTAGCTTCACCTTCGTGCTCGGAGTTGTGGACAGTACCACCCAAGACGGCCATGTTGGAACGTCCCTCATCGCAAACGTGAATTTCTCGCACAAATTCAATGGTTGGGATGTAGGCGGGCACTTTAGCTATTCACAAAATCTGCAGACGCTGGTTACGATTTATACGACTTCGGGCTACGGCTACGGTGCGACGGTGCGGAGACGGCTAGGGTATCGCACATATTGGAGCGCCAGCGCCACGGGCGGCCACAGCGGTCTGAGCCAGTTTTCGGGATACAGCAACGAATCACAAAGCTTCTCTACCTCCTTGACCCATCGTGGTTACTCTGTAAGTGGAAGCTTCTCAAAATCGGACGGAACGTCGCTGTTCACTCCCGCCGGGTTGATCCAGCCTCCGGTGCCTGCACCGATTGTCGGCAACGACCTCGTCATGTATAACGCACGGGGATGGTCACTTGGAGCGGGTGGTTCCCCAATTCACAGAATTCAAATCACCGGCAGCTTCTCTAAGAGTACTGGCAGCACCGTTTCCCCCACCCTTGATTCTCACAATTACAGCCAGATGATCAACCTGCAGCTCCGGTATCCAGTGCGAAAGCTCTACATCACGTCAGGGTATACAAACTTCAAACAGGGAATCGGAACATCGTCCACCGTTCCCACCAACGTGACGACGTATTATTTTGGTATATCCCGATGGTTCAATTTCTTCTGAGCGGAGCGCGCGGAAGAATCCACGGAACCGTGGCGACGATTGCCTGCCTGATTCTGCTGGTGGTCCCTGTTTCTGCCACCAAAGTCAAGATCAAAAAAAATACGCCGCCGCCCCCCGAGGTCCATCCGCCCGACCTGCTGCTGGAAGGCGGACGCAAGCTCGCATGGGAGATGAGCTTCAGTTCCGAGCGCGAAGTGCGCGGCAAGCCCGGCTTCTGGGGAAAGCTGGTGAACGCGGTCGCGGGCGAGCCAGATCACAAGCGTATGGTGAGTCCGTACAGTATTGCGGTCGACTCGCGGGGTCGAGCGATCATCACCGACCCCGGTGCGGTCGGCGTCCATATCTTTGATTTCACAAACCACAAGTACAAATTCATCGAGCGCAAATACAAAGACAGGGATCCGCTGCTCAAGCCGCAATGTGTGGCGGTGGACGCGCGGGACAACATCTACGTTACAGACTCGCAGAGCGGCAAAGTCTTCGTCTTCGATTCTGACGGGAAATATCGCCGCGCGATCGGCAGCATCAAGGGTGGTGAAGGGTACTTCAAACGTCCCACCGGAATCGCGGTCGACTCCGCCGCTCACCGAATCTACGTAACGGATACCCTGCGGAACCAGATTTTCACGCTCGACATGAACGACGGCCAGATTCTGCAGAAGTTCGGAAAGACCGGGAACGAGCAGGGACAATTCAACTTTCCAACCGAAATACTCTTGCGCGATCAGACCCTGGCGATCGTCGATGCGATGAATTTTCGCGTGCAGTTCTTCGATCGCCCCGGCGACTTCCACAATGCGATCGGTAAGCTCGGCGATTCCAGTGGAGACATGTTCCGTCCCAAGGGAATCGGAGTGGATTCGGAAGGGCACTACTACATCGTCGACGGCTTCTTTGCTGTTGTTCAGGTCTTCGATGCAGAAGGGCGTTTGTTGTACTACTTCGGCGGCCGTGGCGCTGGCGCTGGCCACTTTCAACTGCCTACGGGATTGTTCGTCGATCGCAACGATCGCGTGTTTGTCGTGGATGCATACAACCAGCGCGTGCAGATCTTCCGCTATTACGGAATGGGCAAGCAGCAGGGCAAGGGAGGTCAGCCATGAAGCGGCTCTTGCTTGCTGTTTTTCTAATTGCCGCCCGGTGCTCGCTGCATGCTCAGGTGATGACCGGAGACGCTCTCGGCAGTCATGACATGTCACCCTCCGGGACATCGCCTGTGCGGGGCGGTTCTTCAGCGTCATGCCTCTACTGCCATGCGCCACACTCAGGAGTGGGAGGGAACACGCCCTTGTGGGCGCAAACCCTCTCCACGCAGGTGTACACGCCTTACGCGAGCTCCACTGAAGACAATGCTTCCATCCAACCCGCGCTTGGTGCCGACAGCAGCCTCTGCCTGAGCTGCCACGACGGCACGGTGGCCGTGGGAACAACGGTGCCATCGGGTCAGTTGCCGATGGGCGGCGCCATGTATGCGAGCGACGTATTCGGCACCGACCTGACGCGCTCGCATCCTTTCAGTTTCAAGTTGCCGCTGAAGGATTCGCCCGACTTAGTACAGAGCCTAGTGGCCGGCGGAGTGACCAACGATCCGCTTCACAAGGTGAAATTGGTGAATGGGAACGTCGAATGCACCAGTTGTCACGAGCCCCATGTGCAGAGCATCGACCCGATGTCGGCGAATTTCCTGGTCCGCGATAGCGTGAATGGGCAGTTGTGTCTCTCCTGCCATGAGCCGAACGACCGGCAGCTGAACGGGCAGATCAATCCACTGGCGCTCTGGTCAACCAGCATTCACGCTACTTCCGGGAATGCCGTGGCGGCCCAGGCCAAGATCGGCAGCTACAGCACGGTTGCGCAGTTTGCCTGCCTCTCCTGCCACATGCCGCACAACTCAAACGGGCCGGCACAATTGCTACGTGGCCCGGTGCCACCCCAGCCGAACATGGATGCAAGCACTCAGAGCTGTATCCTGTGCCACAACGGCAATTCGAACCTACAACAGCCGTTGGCGAACGTCTATGGCGAGTTCGCGAAAACCGGGCATCCCTTCCCTACAGGCAACAATGCTCATGACGCGAACGAGTCGCCAGTGTTGATGAACAACCGCCACTCGACATGCGCGGATTGCCACAATGCACACTCCTCATTCCAGGTATCGACGTTCGGCGCACCTCCGGCGGTTCGAGGATCGCAAATCGGAACGGTGGGTGTGAGCGCAGTCGACGGTACGACCGTCGTTCGTCCAGCGGTGAACCAATACGAGACCTGCCTGCGCTGCCACGGTACAAGCCCGGGCAAGCAGCGATTGCCCATCTACGGATACTTCCCGCTGCGGATGGTGAGCGCAGCCGATCCGTTAAATGTCATACCGGAATTTGCCGCCAGCGCAACCTCAAGCCATCCCGTCACGCACGACAGCAGCAGCCCGTGGCCGCAACCGAGCCTGCGCACTTACATGCTGAACCTCGATGGCAGCACGCTGAGCCAGCGAACGCTTGGCGGTGGAACAGGCGCTCGCGTATTTTGCTCCGATTGCCATAGCAGCGACGACGATCGGGAGTTTGGCGGGGTGGGGCCCAATGGACCACATGGTTCGATCTATCCGCATATCATGGAGCGCCGTTACGAGTTCAGCCAGGTGGCACTAGGGAGCAGTCCCCCACTCAATGGCCCAGGCAGCCCGGTCCAGAACCTTTTCACGAATCCTGATCTGAGCGCAGGCGGGCCGAATCCAGGACCATATGCGCTTTGCGCAAAGTGCCACGATCTGACAAATGTATTGTCGGACACGAGTTTCAAGCCCGGTACCAGCGGCAAGGGAGGGCATTTTACGCACATTTCCGAACAGGGACTGTCGTGTTCGGCTTGCCACACGGCACATGGTATGGGATCGCTCTCGCCAAATATCACAGGTGAGCGGTTAGTGAATTTCGATATCAATGTAGCTGGGCCGAACGGAACTGCGCCGATCTCTTACAACCGCGCTACCAATACGTGCACCCTCATGTGCCACGGTTACGATCACAACGCAGATGGCTCCGTTGTGCCGGCCGCGCCAGCGAAGGCCATGAAGAACGGCCGCCAGCGCTAATGGGAAGCCTGTAGCCTCGCTCACAAGAGAAAGTGATCCCCATCACAGGCTCTTGTTAGACCTGCAACCATAATCGTTATAAGCGAAAAGGGGCGGTAGGCGCGATCGAGAGGACGTGCATAATGACACAAAAGGTGGAAACACAGAATCAGTGGACCGGTCTTCAAGCGTATGTGCTCGCTGTAGTTTGCCTGCTCGTGGGAATCGCAATGGGATATTTCTTCCGCGGCTCCGCTTCAAATGTGGCCGCTAGCAGCGCGAGCACCAATGCCAGTGCACCCCAGCCGCCCCAGGGAATGGGCCAGGGCCGAGTCACTCCCGAGCAACTCAAGCACATGGCTGACAAGCAAGCCGAACCGCTGCTGGCACAGCTAAAGTCGAATCCGAACGATCCCGCGCTGCTGGCGCAGGTCGGCAATGTCTATTACGACACTCAGAGCTACAACGACGCGATCAAGTACTACGATCAGTCGTTGAAGGCGGATCCGAAGAATCCGGACGTCCGGACCGACCTCGGAACTTCCTACTACTACCTTGGGGATTCGGACCGGGCCCTGAAGGAATTTCAGACCGTGTTGCAATACGATCCAAAGCACGGCCAGACGATCTTTAACATGGGGATGGTGCAATGGCAGGGAAAGGGCGACGCCAAGGCTGCTGTCGCGAGCTGGCAACAGCTGTTGAAAGCGGTACCCGACTATCCCGACCGCGCCAAAGTAGAACAGCTCATCGAGAAAGCGAGAGCCCACACCAACATGGCTCCGGGAACGAAAACGAACAAGCCGGCGGTGATGTAGCGCATAACCTAAGAAAACAAGAAAACCCACGCGAGCGGGTTTTCCTTTCTTGCGGCCTTGCTGAAATAACTCAGAAGGCGGTTTTGACGTGCTTGAGCCCGTTGTACTCGTTCGAGAGGCTGAAATGACACTGCCGGCAGAACTGACTCGTCGATGACGTTCGAGTCTTCGGATCAAACTTCGCATTCGGGTTGTAGGGCGAATTGAGGAAAAAGTAGCTGGTCTGAACGCCCGTGGTTCCATGAGGATTGTGGCAGGTCGTGCATAGAACGAAGAGCTTGCTCGGATCCAGCTTTCCTTCAGCATTCGCTCGCGGATAGCTCCACCGGCCTGCGGTCAGCGCTGGGAAGCCATAAGTGGCCGCAAAGTACGCTTCAGGCGTATCCGGCACGATGCTGACGTTTTGAGTTCCCTTGACCGGGTCGAGGCTGAACACCACATCCTGTGGATTGAGATCAGTCGCACCGAGGTTCGCGAACGGACCTACGGGATGATCCACGTTAAAGAATTTCTCATCGTTCAGTCCCGGATTGTTCACCATCGTCATGAAGCTATCGAGATATGGTTTTGCTTTGTTATCCAGCCCAGTTCGCCGATCGTAGGTGGTGTCTTTGAGCATCGTTTCTTTGGCGATGTTGCCGTCGTGACAGCTTAGACAAATCGAGATGCCACGGACCTCGTCTTCTTGTTGATCGTAGTTGGGAATCATAGATGCGACACGTTTTTCCTCGGCGGAATCAATCCCGCGGCCGATCGATCCCAAGTCGGCCCCAAGAAGGTCTTCCTTGCCAGGAGCTGTGAAGCATGCATCGGAGGAAGGGTCACATGAGAGCGGATCGCTCGCACGATGCGGCGCGTGGCAGATAGGGCAGCCACGGCCTCCATTTATGTGGGGGCCAAGTTTGTCGACAGCGTGTTCCGGCGGTTCTTGTTGCCCCGCCAAGCCAGCCGCGGTGGCCACGGCCAACAGCAATATCATGGAAATTTTCATGATGACGCCTGCCCTGCAGAAACACACTCCGCAGGAAATCATCATGACGTTGAAATCAATGGTGGCTCAGTGACGCGAGTCACGACCCGCTGGCAGTATCCACAAAGGTCGCAACCCGTGCGAGCAATAAGGAGCCGATTACACCGGCTGCGGGCGTGTATCGAAACTTGCCTTGTGCGATTTCTGCGCCCAATTCCATGCCGTAGATACGATGTCTTCGAGAGAACGTGTTGCCTTCCATCCAAGGATTTGTTGGGCGCGGGTCGCATCCGCAACAAGAGCGGGCGGATCGCCATGGCGGCGAGGCACGATCCTGCGCCGCACGCTGCGACGACTGACCTTTTCGACCATCTTTACGATCTCGTACACGGAATGACCGCGTCCGGTGCCGAGATTGAGTTCCAACGAATGTCCGCCCTTTTCGAGAAGCTGAAGCGAGCGCACGTGGGCGTCGGCCAAGTCGTTCACATGGATATAGTCTCGAATGCAGGTTCCGTCGGACGTGGGATAGTCAGTACCGAAGATTTGGAGTTCGCGGCCTTCCGATTCGGCCGCGGCTAGCGCGAGGGGAATCAGATGGGTTTCAGGATCATGAAGTTCGCCGATCTCGCCGCTCTCATCCGCGCCCGCGGCATTGAAATAGCGCAAGCTCGCAAAACGAAGACCGTAGGCGCGGCCGTAGGCTTCGAGCGCGTTTTCGAAGAAAAGCTTGGAGACACCATATGGATTTACAGGCTGGCGCTGCGCTTCCTCTTTGATGGGCACATGCGCCGGCACACCGTACACCGCGCAGGTTGAGGAAAAAACAAAACGTTTGATGCCCGCCTCGATCACCGAGTTGAGCAGAATCAGGCCCGATTCCACATTATTCCGGAAATATCGCCGTGGGTTCTCGACCGATTCGCCAACTGAAGCGAGAGCCGCAAAATGCATGACCGCATCCACACGCTTGAGCGCCGCGCCGATCCGTTGCTCGTCGGCAATGTCGCCTTCAATCAATTCGAATCCCTGTGCCAACCGGCGATCGCCGTTTCCAAGATTGTCATAGAGGATCGCTTCATATCCGGCTCGCCGAAGCGCGCGCGCCGCGTGACAGCCTATATATCCCGCTCCGCCCGTAACCAGGATCGCCAAGGTGTGAGACCTCCGCTCTAATGTGATTTTATCGAAGCGCTATCAGTCCGTAAGAAACTTGGCCGCCACCTTTGTGACGCTTGTCACGGCCCACTGTGATGCGATTACGGCGGGAAGACGTTGCAAGCGAGACAGTTGCCATGGTGGTGATCTCGCCCGGATCGTGCGCTTGAGCGCTCAGCCGGGAGTGCCAAAAATAATGCGATAAAATAGGCCGATCCTGCATGCCCGCCGACAAAATCCTGGTGGTCGATGACGAACGCCTGGTGCGATGGTCCCTCCGTCAAAAGTGCGAAGAGTGGGGCTACCAGGTCCTCGAAGCCGAAGGCGGGGAGCCCGCTCTTCGTGTAGCACAACATGAATCTCCCGATCTCGTCCTGCTCGACGTGCGCCTGCCCGATCTCAGCGGCCTGGAAGTTCTCGATCAGCTGAAGAAGAATGGCGATGCCCGCGCTGTCATCATGATCACTGCTGACCCGCAGCTCGACGATGTAAAGGCCGCGCTAAAACTCGGCGCCTATGATTTTGTGGGGAAACCGCTCGATTTCGACGAACTGCGAATTGCAATCAAAAATGCGTTGGAAGCCTCCCGCTTACGTAGCGAGGTGCAGACACTGCGCGGGGAAATCAAGCGTCGCGCCGGCTACCACGAGATTGTCGGGAACTCGCCGAAGATGACCGAGCTGATGAATTTCGTCCGCAAGGTGGCGTCGAGCGAAGCCACAACCATCCTGATTCAGGGTGAGAGCGGTACCGGCAAAGACCTGATCGCGAAAGCGATTCACTACGAAAGCGGCCGCCAGGAGCGGCCTTTCGTCGCGATCAACTGCTCCGCGATTCCTGAGACACTAATGGAGGCCGAACTCTTCGGCCACGAGAAAGGCGCCTTCACCGATGCGAAACAAATGAAGAAGGGCCTGTTTGAAGTAGCTGATGGCGGCACACTGTTTCTTGACGAGATCGGAGAGCTGTCTCCGCTGCTGCAGGCCAAGCTGCTGCGTGTGCTGGAAGATCAGGTAATTCGGCGCGTCGGGGGCGTTCGGGACATGCAGGTGGATGTGCGTGTGATCGCGGCTTCCAATCGCGACCTCGAGAGAGCAGTGCGAGAAGGGCAGTTTCGCCAGGACCTTTATTACCGGCTCGCGATCATCGCGATTTTCATTCCACCACTGCGCGATCGCAAAGAAGACATTCTCTCGCTTGTCGATTTCTTCATCGATCGCTACAACCGTCGGTTTCGAAAATCGGTGCAAGGCGTGACCGACGAGACACGCCGGCTCTTGCTGCATCACAATTGGCCCGGCAACGTCCGAGAGCTGAAAAACTCGATCGAGCGCGCCATGATTTTGGAAGAGGAGTCGCTATTGCGGCCGCTATACCTGCCATTTGCGGTGAATGATGCCCAAGCGGGCCTTACCGCTTTCGAACGAACGGCCGCTCCGGAGGCCGGAGCAGCACTTCCAAATGGCCGCTTTCTCCCGCGACTTCATATTCCCGAGGGAGGGACTTCCCTTGAGGAAGTTGAACGCGCCATGGTGGAGCTCGCGATGCGGCAAGCCAACAACAATCAAACCAATGCCGCCAAGCTGCTCGACATCAGCCGCGATGCGTTGCGTTACAAGCTTAAGAAGTTCGGTCTCGGACACGGCGACGAGCCAGAAAGCACCCCAGAACCGCAAAAAGAATTCAGCTAGGAAGCGGCCCCCAATTGCATCGTCGTAGAGACGCGGGTTGCTGCGTCTCACCGCCGTCAATACTCTCGCGTGTGGTGTAAAATGACCGAGTCAGAACCCCACGCTGCCATCAACGGCAGCGGCGCACAGTCGGGACGTGGCTCAGCCTGGTAGAGCACTCGCTTGGGGTGCGAGGGGTCGGCAGTTCAAATCTGCCCGTCCCGACCAATTCTTTCTAAAGGACTTACGCGCAACGCTCTCCGTGCGCGAATTCTAAGGCGAGTACTCTCCCGACGCAAGGCTTTTTCGGTGGAAAGTTCGTGCAGGCGAATTGACCGAAGTGCTCACGCGCGGCCGCATCATACGCTAGTGCCGCATCCACCTCAGTCTCAAACATCCCCAAGAACTTCGATTTGCCATTGAGCTTTATTTCAGCCTGAAACCTGCCGTACCGCGTGTGCCAGCAGACACCCTTGTACGTGCTTGAACTCCGTCGTCTGCGTTTGGCTCTGTTCATATTGTTCTGCGCGGTTGAGCATGCGCGCAGATTCTCTCGTTGATTGTCGAGCCCGTCACCATTGAGATGGTCAACTTTCACCCGCGGCTCGGTGACACCGAGAATCTCCCTGTGCAGGTACAGGCTTTTCCGACTGCTGTGAGGACCATGGGTCTTGCGCACGGCATACACCTTATTCCGGCGTCGGTCGACCAGTGCGCGCCATTTGTAGGGTGCAATACGGTCGAGTCCGCATCATCAATCAGAGCCACGTAGCCTTGAGTCAAGGTAATAGGTTTCATACATCCTTTCTTGTATCGATTTCATTGCCGCGAGGACCTACAATTAGCGAGTTGCGAGCGATGGCCACACGTGACCAGAAAACCGGCCTCTTAAACACTTGGAAGGAAATTGCTGCCTATCTGGGAAGAGGCGTTCGCACGGTCCAGCGCTGGGAAGCAGTGGGTCTTCCTGTGCGTAGGCTCAGGAGCAGTCGGCATGCACCAGTGGTAGCCGACGTTCGTGACATTGATAATTGGTTGGAGTCTGCGCAAGCCCACGGATTCACTATTCGACAGTCGAGTGAACACCTGCTGCTCAGAGGAGGACTCAATGCCTCAGTTCAGCAGGCGAAGCTGCTGCGCTCTGAACTTGTCCTACTGAGGGCCGCTCGGAGGACTAGTCAGGCCAAACTTATTTCGACTATTGAGAGACTTGAAAAATGTTGCAACCACGTCGAGGCCGCGAAGGATAGACGGCTGAGTGAAAGTGAAGAACCGCCTACAGTATCGCGCTTGAGACGAAGTCTCCCCGCTCCGCAGAAGACCTTTCGGATACACTGACATCGTAATTTCACCATTGCGCCTAGGCGAATATAAAGCGAAACTGTTAGAATTCTGACCGTGCCTCTCCGCTCGTGCACAGTGACGGTCACCGATGTCGCAGGAGTCGCGCACACCGGGCAGGTATCAGCCCAGACGCTCTATGAAGCCGTCGCTATGGGGATTGCGGCTATACGTCGAGATCCTTCCAGTTAGTGGGAAGCTTTAGTTGCGCTCGAATTTCAGGCAGACAATCGTACCGCGAGCCCCGATCGAATATCGACAGTGCTTCGACCAGTCGCCACCAGCAACGGTGGATGTTGCCGCTATCTACTTGATGAATCTCAATCGACGCTTTGGGCAGAAGCATGGCGATTGGTGCACTCGCGTCCAACAACATGAGATAGAGCTCTTCGTGCCAGAGTAAAGAAGGCGAAAGCTCGACAGAGGCTCCCGTGGCGAAAAAAAATGCATTGGACGCCAAAGTCGTGAAGGATCGGGACCATGTCAGTCAGGCAATTTCGAAGTGCATCGTCGCAGGTCAACAGGATCGAGCGTGGCGGGAGTTCGACTCTCCCATTCAGCCAATGTAAAAATCATCCGGCGACACAATGTGATAGTGGTTCTTGAGGAGCCGCAGTTGTCGCCGCAGGCACTCACGATGTATACCCGGGTCAGAAACTTCGCGAGCGCTGGAAGATCCTTGCTGTCGGAGGCTCCAATGGCCGCGGTCATCGAGGACAAGACTATCCATTTATGACGGGAGGGGCTGCCCGTCGTAGCGATCGCTAACCTAATCCGCGGCTGATGACGAAGAATTGAGTGCGCTATCGTCGGCTTCTTGGCGCACTTGCTCACCCAGCGTCTTTGCCACAGTGTTCAAATCTTTCGCGAGAGACAGGCGCCACCTCTCGACAGACTGTTGTGCCTGTTCTTCGATATCCTGCCCGAACGACCGTACGGCGTCTTCACCCTGGCTGCGCAGCGATCCGGAGAACGAGTTCTCGATGCGGTTCTGAATGGTGCGTAACTGTCCGCAAAGTGAGTCGAGCTGACTCTGGACTTCGTTCGAACCGCGAACCTGCAGATCTTTTAGTACAACCCCAACCGCTGTCTCGAGCTGGCCATGAGCATCGGAGACGATCTCAGTAGCAATTCGCTCGAGATGCGCATCGAGATCGGATTCAAGCCGGCGTACTGACTCGTTCAGGGTCATGATCCGGCTACCGAGGTCGTCCACGGCGGCCTCAAGTTGCGATGTTTTTGCCTCGACATCAGCCTGGATCTGTTCGATCTCCCGGCGATGAGCATCGTGGGTGTCCACCAGTCGCTGTTCCAGAGATGCGGCGATCTCCGAGCTCTGCGCCTTCAGTTGTGCTCCCGCATCGAGGGCTTGCCGCTGTAATTTCTCGGTGCCGGCGCGAATTTGCTGTCGCGATGCACCAGCCATTTCCTGCGAAAGAGCCTGTGCCCGTTGCTCTACGGCGTGCAACTCTCCAGAAAGGCGATGCCTGAACTCCGCCTGAGCCTCGGTGATCTTCTGTTCGATAGTGATCTTCGTTGACCCCAGCACTTCCGCGGATTGCTCGCGCGTTTGCTGAAGGACGCGGGCACCAACCTCCTGCCGCAGGCGTTCCCAAAGCTTCTGTTCGAGCTCAGGAGGAATCTGGCCGAGCGAAACTTCGAAGCGGTTGCGCCGGGCGTCGCGCGCGAGCTTTTCTCGTAGATCGTTCATCTCCGACTGCAGTGGCTGAACAAGCCTCGCCAAAATGCCGCGAAGCCTCTCTTCAGAAAGCTGCTGTTCGATCTTGTCGAGAATTGCTTGTGACGACGCGGATCGAGCTTGTGGCCGCTGCAAAACGACTGCGTTCCCGCTGAGTTGCTTTCGAGCAGGCGGCTGGATGACGCTTGAAGCGCGATGGGTCGCCAGCCAATCTTGTGGACACTCTTCCAGTCCCCAGAAATTCTCGGGACGATCGAGCCGTGCCCCGAGCCGCCAGCCGTCATCGGACTCCATGGGCTGGCATGCGACTACATATGCCACAGCTTCGCGGCCGTCGCGGCTGTGCAAGCGTAGTGCGCTGCCGGTCTCCAGTTTCATCGGAAAGCGAAATGCGCAACCGTGGGCGCTCACCACCAATGTCTCGCAAATTTCTGAGAATCGAGAGCTGGGCTCCATGCTGGTGACGCGGATTGGAAGCTGAACCGGCACTCTGGAACTGCGCCGTAATGCGTGACCGTTGGCAGCGGGCATGAGTCACCTCGGGGGACGAGGCCGTTTAGCTAGACAGTAACCAAGCCTCTTCCTGCTAAGGTAACTCGGGGCTCGAGGAATATCTTCTCTCGGGAGTGTCGCCGCCACATGTTCGAATGGGCAGGCTAAACGTGTGCCGAAAAACGCAGCGGAGATGTACGGACGTCCTCGCCGCGATGTACGGATGGCCATCCAGGGCCGTCACAGAGGTGCATTGCGAGAGCGCTCCTCGCGGGCGGTTGCCCAGCAATGGCCCCGAGGGACTTCTACTAGTTTCCTAGGACTTACGGAGCGATCACGGCACGATATATGTTCAGCAATCCATATCCGAATGTATTGTTCGGACTCTTGTTTGCCGGGATGCCGCCGCATGTCTCTGTGGTTTTCAAATGCACGGACTTCTTCGTGAGTAGTGCCTCAGTGGCATCGATGTTGCCGATCAGGCTTGGTTTGGCCTGCCACAACAGCGCGATTCCGCCGGCTACATGCGGCGTAGCCATCGAAGTCCCTGACCATCCTGATTGATAGCCGTTGGTGGGAACCGCTCCTCGAACATTCACCCCAGGCGCGGAAAGATCGGGCTTGAGCCGGTTGCTCCCGTCAGCCGTTACCGGGCCTCGGCTGCTGAAATTCGCAATGTGATTCAGGTTGTCGGTCGCTCCAACGCTCACCGAACTCGCATAAATCGCGGGCGGATCGGAAACCGACGAGCAGGAGGGCCCAGAATTCCCCGCTGCCATCGCAGGGAAGATCCCGGCCGCGCGCACATTGTTCACGATTTGCAGCAGCGTGTTCGCCGAGCAACCTTCACTTGCTGGACAAGTCCAGGAATTGTTGATCGAATCCGGCGAAAGATCCGGGTTCCCCTGGTTGGGATTGCCCCCGACCGGGTATGGAGCAATCAGGAATTGAAAGCACTCCGTGTACGAGGTTGGCGATCCGGTTCCGGTCGCATCCATGTTGCGGCATGCAATCCACTTCGCCCCTGGTGCTACGCCGATCTGGTTCCCGTGGCCATCATCGCCGACCATTTCACTCACTGTGAATGTCCCGTGTCCGTGCGGGTCGACCGGCGTTGGAGAATGGTCTGGGCTAGCGTCATGCCAGTTGTCATCAAAATTCGACTTGCTGCCATCCCATCCTCGGAAATGTCCCTTCAACGCGGGATGATCCCATTGCACGCCGGTATCGGCTCCAGCGACTACTCGCCCTTCGCCGTGAAAACCGAGGCTCCACACGCTCGGCGCCTTAACTTTTTTCACATTCCACTCAATGTGGTTTGCCTGATCAGCGAGATCGAATGCGGTGGGGTTGGGAAGGCTCGTGCGGACGTGCGGGTTGGCGTCAATCTGTTTGACGTCGGTGCGTGCCGCCAGTTCATTCATCAGCGCTCGCCCGCCCGTGACCTGGATCATGTTGACGATCCAAAACGATTGATAAGGAATCCCGCGCTTCTCCAGCATCGCAATGATCGGGGCCTGCGTACGGGCAGCGAGATGGCGTAAGGAATTGACCACGAAACGGCCCTTCTCCTGCTTTGTGTTTAGCTGCGCCGCAGCCCTCAGGTCTGCCTGCGACGCGAGCACGATCAGCGCTTCTGTCGAATTCCCATTGGCAGTTTCGTTCATTACCCGCACCGAAATCTTTCCGTTGGGAACAGCCGGCGAGACAGGCGCTTCAATTGTGAGCAGAATTATGGCGGCTGCGAGAACTACTGCCAAGAACAGGAACTTGCGAAGAGCCATGTGAGCCTCAATTCGAATCTTGGGAGTTAATCGGTACCGAGCACAGAAAGGAACACACGAAAACTGTCACAGGACTGTAAGGTCTGGCGCAGTAGGTGTCAACTGCGCAGAACTTTGCATTCCGCGCGGGGCCCTCAGGTTTGTCCAGCACTAGTCGACTTCGCTAGACGGCGGCATGTACGGCTTCGTTGAACTCGCGCCGATCCGTTTCGAGAACGCGCACCAAGTAATTCGCTAGATCGGTGGCTTGTTCGCGGATCTCAGGCACGGCTGTGGTTTCCCAGAGGCACCCCTTACGCGTTGCGCCAATCGCGAAAAGGGCGTGTGAAGGGACGCCTTTGTAGTCAACAAGCGCCCCGTTGCAATCCACATCGAGCCCGAGAAAGAGTGGGTCTGGGCGAGCGAATCCCTGTACGAACAGGCTAGTGATCAAGGAATCGTCGATGCGCCGGCAATCCGTTTCCGACCCGGTGCAGTTGATGAAGCGGTGCACCCGCAAGGTCCGCTTGGTACCTTCCCGCTCGCGGAAGGTGACCTCGACGACATCATCGGGTCGGCTGGTGGAAAGTTGCCAGTGGCAAGCACTACGGCGCGCGCCAGGATTTCAGGACCTTGCTTCCGTTGCACGGCGCGAAGTCCTTTGTGGCGGTGCAGCGACAGAGCTTCGTCCTGAATCCATCGGAGACGGTCGGGCCCACGTTCGCTGATGACTTGGTTCAAAATGCTGCCGATGTATTCGCCGTAAACGGATCGTGGAAGAAATCTGCGCGCCTGCGTTGAGGCATCGTGATAGGTGCGGGCATCGTGATAGGTGCGGGCCCAGCGAAGAAAATGATCGGGATCCCCAGGGAAAGCGCTCATCTTCGCAGCGGCCACGTTGAGAAGATGGAAGCGGTAGGGGGAATTGTAGGCTAGTCCGCGGCCCGGGAGACCTTCCCGATCCATGACGGCGACCGATAGGGTGGAGCTCCGACGCAGCAGATTGGCTGCCAGCATTGCGCCACTAAAACCCCCGCCCACGATAAGGACATCGTGCTGAAACTCGCTCACAAAAGAAGACCCTCCGCTAATGTCTATAATATAGATAGACATTATAGGAAACTGCAAGTTAGCTTCCATTTGCATTCGCGCGAATCTCTAGCAGGTCTGGGCCTTCTCGAGCAGCAGACGCAATTGCCTTCCTTGCCACATGTGAAAAGCCTTGCGTCAGATTGCTTACAATCCGCCGTGATAGGTCATCACTTCGGCCAGTGATGGCAGGCAGAGGTGCGCGTATGACGATGCCCCGGCGGGTGTGATTCTCGTCCTTGCAATTGAGGCCTAAATTGGTCATTTTTGGTGATTGAGGAGAGTGTGCGATGGTCAACGTTCTCATCCACCACGAGGTTGCCGACTATCCGACTTGGAAATCCACCTTTGATGCGGCTTTGGACTGGCGCCAGCAACATGGCGAAAGAAGCTGCCGGATCTTTCATGATGCCGCCAAAATCAATGAGATCATCCTGCTCTTTGAGTGGGAGAGCCTGGAAGAAGCGCGCGCATTCGTCGTATCCGACGAGTTAAGAGCTAAGATGGCGAACGCAGGGGTGAAAAACGAGCCCAAGGTTGAATTTCTTACAGAGATGCATACCGTCCGGCGCAGTGCCGCCGATTGAATTGGTCGGATGAAGTCCGACGACAGTGAGTCTTCCTCGGTTTTACCAGATCCCCTGTCCCCTTACTGCCGTCCGGCGCGAATCCTATTGCGGCTTGGAATCCCTTTCGATTCGTGTGCATCCAAATCGATGCTGGCCACTTTGCGCTTTCGCTACGGACGATAGAACCTTCTGGCTGGCGCCATCTTCCGATAAGGATTCCGAAGGAGATTCTTATGCCTAAGAAGCCCCCCTCCAGCAACGATCGCAAGATTTCGTCGAACCCCCGTTATCATCAGCGCGGGCCTGAGATTCAGGCCTTTGGCACCGTCTCCAGCCGCATTCCCTTGCAATTGGAGGAGCCCGTTCGTCTCGAAATGACCGAGCAGCTAAATCAGCTCCTTGCTGACGTAATCACACTTCGGGACCTCTACAAAAAATCGCACTGGCAAGTGGCCGGGCCGACCTTCTACCAACTCCACCTGCTTTACGACAAGCATTACGAGGAGCAATCGGAGATGGTCGATACCATCGCCGAGCGGATTATGACGCTTGGCGGGGTCAGCATTGCAATGGCAGCGGATGTTGCCGAAACGACCCGCATTGAGCGTCCTCCAAAGGGACGCGAGGAAGTTCCGGTGCAGTTGTCGCGCTTGCTCGACGCGCACGAAGTCATCATTACCCACTGCCGAGAATTAGCCGATCGGGCCGACAAGCTGGGAGATCAGGGAACAAACGATCTGGTGGTAAGCGATATTCTGCGTGGAAACGAATTGCAGGTATGGTTCCTCAGCGAACACCTGGTGGAAGAACCGGTAGTGAAGGCTGACCCGATTTCGAAGTCAGCTTGATGCCCGGGCGTCCGCTGTCGCTCGTCCTTGTAGAGCGGTCGCAGCCGGGTCGGGTTTACCAGTGGTATGGAAAAACTAACTAGTGGCGCGCGGAGAGTATGTGCAGGATCTGCTGGAGCTCCTGCCGGATGTAGGCTGCATTGCGTGAGGATTGTAGAGGGAAGGGCAGGGCTCCCTGATTCCGTTCGGACTTGTTCTCATCGCGCAGCTGAGTCCGCGCGCCGGCGATCGTGAATCCGTCTTCGTAAAGAAGCTTCTTGATCCGCAAAACTGACTCAACATCACGCTTGCGGTACATGCGCTGGCCGGTGCTACTTTTGACGGGCTTCAGTTGCGGAAATTCCGTTTCCCAAAAACGCAGAACGTAAGCCGGGAGCCGGCAAAGCCGCGCCACTTCGCCGATCCGAAAGTAAAGCTTATCGGGCACGACGATGTCGGTACTTCGATTTTTCTTTTTCGCGGATTTTGCCTGGGGCCTCATGCTCGGAATCGGGCTTCTCTTGCCGTTTCTAGCACGGTTTGCGGCCCCAAACAACTGCTTTTAGTACAGACTTCTGTGTTCAGAGATTCAGCGACGCACGCTCAAAGAGAAAACCTCTCGAGAGGTGCTTCTCTCGAGAGGCTTCGGGGAATTTCTGGAAACGAGCATCCGCTCGTTTAGTGTTTCTTTTTCTTGGCAGCTTTCTTCTTGGTTGCCATTAAGTGTTTGCCTCCGTTCGAACGATTTTTCTCCCAAGGTTGTAAACAGGCACCTTGATGCCCGAGCCACTCAACTTCTAGTGTGAGCAACTCACCTACCACAAGATATTGCCACTCGAATCCAATTTGTCAATGAAAATTTCGCGCTCGCCGGTCTGCCTGGAGCTGTGAGTGCGTCGATGAATCGCAACCACGACTCTTTTCTTTGCGTGTGTCGAACGCCTGCATCGCAAGCATGAATTCCCATGCGCGCCGTGTGCGATAATTTTTTTGACCCTATGGCTGATCACAACGTATTTTGCGCAAAACTAAAGCAGGAGCTGCCCGGGCTTTCCGAGCCTCCGTTCGACACTGATCTCGGCAAGAAGATCTACGAAAACATCTCGCAGCAAGCTTGGAATCAATGGACCGAATTCTGCAAGATGCTGCTTAACGAATACCGTCTGAATCCGGCGCGCAAGCAGGATCAGGAAGTCATCGTGAAACAGATGGAGCAGTTCTTCTTTGGAGAGGGTGCCGCCCCGCCCAAAGAATACGTGCCGCCTACCCACTGAGAACCCGCGCCGGGTTTGGCCAGTCCGGCGTGGACCTCATTTCCGCCCTTGCCAGCTTTGGTTACTGTCAGGTTACCTCCCGTCTCACGATTGTTTGCTCATTCATCAACTAGTAACAATTTTGCGGAAGAATTAGGGCATGAGCCCGCGGGTCTACGACACCCTGATCCTGTCGGATTTGCACCTCGGCTCTGAGATGAGCCGGGCACGCGAAGCCACGCGCGTGCTGCGCGAAAACTCCTATCGACGGCTGATTCTGCTTGGCGACATCTTTGCCGACCTCAACTTTGGCCGCCTAAAAAAAGAGCACTGGAAATTTCTCAGCACGATTCGCAAGCTCTCCAATCCCAAGCGTGGTGTCGAAGTCGTGTGGGTCGAAGGCAATCACGATCACGGACTCACCGAGATCATGTCGCATCTAGTGGGCGTGCGGGTCTACCAGGAGTACCGCTGGAATTACCAGGGGCTGCTCCACATCGCGGTGCACGGACACCAATTCGATAGCTTCGTGATTAACAACCTGCGCTTTAACTATTTGTTCGGCACTCTGCTCTATCTTCAGTTGCAGAAGTGGGACTCGAAGAGCCAGCGGCTCACTCGCTTTCTCGACCGGTTGAATACGAGTTGGCTTCGGATGTCCTCTAAGGTTTCGGACGGTGCACTAGCACACGCCCGCCGCCACGAGGCATGCCGCATTTTCTGCGGTCACACACATGCCGCGTTGCATCGTAGCCAAGACGGGATCGATTACTACAACTCCGGCAGTTGGATCGATACGCGGCCGACCTACATTACGGTCGGTGAAGAAGGGGTCCAAATCCATGAATACATCGAGCGACTTGACGATTGTGATTCCGGCGAAGAACGAAGCGAAGCTGATACCGAATTTGCTGAATTCGCTGGCGAAGCAGGACTACCCGAAGATATCGAGTACCAGGGTGTTGGTCGCTGATGCAAATTCGACCGATGGCACGCCCGAGATAGTACTCAGCTTTCGCGGTCGACTGAATGTGGAAGTCGTACCCGGCGGCATGCCGTCTGTCGGACGCAACAACGGCGCGCGGCTCGCGGACACCCCCTATGTCCTTTTCATTGATGCCGACATCGATCTAGGCTCTCAATCGCTGATCCGGAATACGGTTGAGGCTGCACAGGCGCATGGTCTCCACTGCGCAACAACGAACATCCTGTGCCCGACCGGCACCCTGACAGACAAGCTGTTCTATGCCGTGAACGACTTCTTCCAGTACCTATCCTGCATTCATCGTCCGTTCAGCACTGGAATGTTCATGCTGTTCGACACTCGGAAATTCCGCGAGCTGGGCGGTTTTGACGAGCGCGTTCATTTCGCTGAGGATTACAAACTCAGCTGCCAGGTAGAACGCAAACGGTTCAAGATTGTGCGCGGCGGCGTTTACACCACAAATCGGCGTTTCCAGAAGTTAGGTCACCTTCGGATGGCATGGCTCTTTTTATGGACCGTAATGAACTTCTGGAACGAGCGGCATTTCCTGCGCGACCATCATTACTGGGTCGAGAAGCGTAAAGCCTAGCAATTGCTCATCGCTTTGCGTTTCTCGCAGTCATTACTCAGAAATGAACGGAAATTCCCGTCGTAAACCTCACGTCATTCTGCCCATTGTCGAAAAATCTGGTGTGGATCCAATCCAGCTGTCCTCGCCATGCCACTGGACCCACCAGCTTGTAGTCCAATCCGCCGCCGATCGCATTGCCAAATGATGTGTCCGAGTCCGCTCCGTTTCCGACGCTGATGTGGCTGGCGCCGATCATCAATTCGAAAAAGGGACGAAAGTTTGAGACGTTGACCGAAACTCGCGGTCCGAACAAGAAATTATGCTCGCTGATTGAGTGTCCGTACGTCCCTCCCAGATCGGCCACGATACCGATCCAGGGCAAGAATTTTCCTTCGAGTTGTGCATCCCAACCATTGAGATTGGTAGCGTCGTTCGAGACAATTTCCGCGCGATTGTATGCATATCCGAAATACACATTGCCCTTAGTCGGTAGCTGTGCCGCGGATAACGCCGTAACCGTCGTGAGAAACAATACAAGTGCCCACACCGTGCGCATTCAGATCTCCTCAAAATGTGTAAAGGGAGGATAGATGCTCGGCTCACAGCAAGCTTTGCCTGTGCGATGACCTTCAGTGGAAAATTGAGAACAGACGCTTGAAGAAACCCTTACGCTGCGGAGAAGTCGCGGTGTTCGTTTTGTTTTCCGTGGGCTGGTCAGTCAATGGAGCGGGGGGCAACGGTGTACTCAACGCTGGCGCTGGATCCGGGCGCGAATCAACCGGGAGTGATCGCGCTTCCATGACTGGCGCAGGCGGAGCGTCTCCGGCGCGAAATACCATCGGCGCTTCGATTTGGATGTGCACTCCACTCTTGTCGGGAGTCGAGGTCGGCCCGGCGGGCACCGGAGCATTTCCCGATGGCTGGATCGATGCCACAACCGGAGAATTCGGCTTGCCTGAGAGATTGATATCGTTGCTGTCGCTTTCTCGGGTTGGATTGGTTGCGCGAAGCATCTGCTGCCGCTGCGGCGGACAACCGCATTCGAGCGGAACGTTCTTATCCACTTTCTCGAGTTGCCCCGAGTGAAATACAAGTTGATCGTTAGCCTTCACCTGGTAGCTGCGGTCTCCCATCAATTCGGAAACAATCGCTGATGCGGTATTGCCCGGCAGAGCCCGGACACATGCGTTTCCTCGATTATCGGAACTGATGGCGTAATGAAATTCACCGGGCCCAGAAAGCAAGATTCGAAAATCGGGCGTCATCACAGAATCGGATGACGAATCGAGGACATAGTGCGCTTCCAGAGCTCCTGTATTCATTCCCAGCATGATGTTGTGACCGTTTTGCGAGGGCGTCACTGAAATAGTTGTTCCAGGGCAGACGTGCACCTCGCCACCGCGCGCCAACCGCAGAAGCGCGGTATCGGCTCCGGCCGTAATCGATGATCCGGAAACAAAGCCGCTGCCGACGAGCGCGAAGGGTCCGCCAGTGGGCAATGGAGCCGCGACCGCGGCTATCGGCTTTGGGTCGGGCCTCAGGCTGGCGACAGCGGGGCCTTGCAATGCCGGATGCGCGGTTTGCACCTCCGGATCCCTTCCCAGATGAACCAGCAAGCGATTGCCCGACGCCGCCCACGTATAAGCTCGCGGAGCGACTAGGTCCACAACAACTCGCGTTACAGGAGGACTTTCCTGGAACTGGTTGGCGCGAAGCGCCGTGATCTGATGAGCCTGAACGCTGATGCGCTTCTGTTTCAGGTCCAGGCGAGCATGGGGCAGATCGATCACTACCCGGGGCGGCGTTCTCAGCAGCAGGACAATCGAGGGGGTCACCGGTCTGGTGGTGACGATCTCTACCGCGGGGCCATCCGGAGCCTGCACCATACGTATGCTGTTGACGACCGCGACAGCATTCGGATCTTCTGGCGGACTGGAAGTCTGCGAGTTTGACCAGAGCGCGCTGAGACAAAGGACGCCAGCTAGAAGGCAACCCAGGCGCGCAGACCGGCAAGTCGGCTGGAGGTACTTCACAGGATCACTCGAATATTGCACTCACGATATCACTCAGGCGAGCATCGGAAAAAGTACCGCACAAATCAGGCATCGGCGAGGAATTCATACTCGTCGATCACCGCTGCGACGGCCATCTTCCCATTTGCGGTGCCGCCGCCCTCGACGCGCACGACGCGTCCTTTGCAGCGCACTCGAATACTTTCCGTCAGAGTGATTTCCGGAGGGAGGGTCAGGGTGAAATCGATCGCGGAGCCCGCTTGAATAGCGGAATCGACAAAAAAACAGATACCTCGCGCGCTTACGTCGCGAGTCTGCGCCTTATGTTCCTCATCCGCCTCACCGTAGCGGACGCTGACCGGCAAACGAAGGGCAAACCGGCGCGTGCCCCGTTTGTCCTTTTCTTGCTGGAGTTCGGCCATGGAACCTCCGAGACTGCTTGTAAGCATGGCGGTTGGGGCTTGTGCTGTCAAGGCTTTGCTGCTGCGTCCGGTAAGTCGGCTTGTGGCTGTTGCTTTCACCAACGGTCAGCGAACCGCGCCAAAAAACTTCCCGCGACACTTTGTCTTCCCAACGCATCCACTCGGGAAACGCCTTCATAATAGGAATGGGAGTTTCGACATGATTCTAGTGACCGGTGCCAGTGGGAATGTCGGGAAAGAGGTTCTTCGCCAGATTGTCAAAACGCCGGCCCAAGTACGAGCAGCGTTTCAGTCTCCATCGAAAGCTGTGAGTTCGCCTTCCGGCGTAGAGATCGTGATCGCGGATTTCAATCGCCCGGAGAGCTTGCGCTCGGCCCTCAAGGGAGTAGAAACCGTTTTTCTAGTGGGACCGCCAACACCCGATCTCCCCGCTCTCGAGCGCAAAGCGGTCGATGAGATGAAACAAGCGGGCATACGGCACATTGTGAAGCTGTCGGCAATGGGTGGGCGCGGCGCTATCTTCCCGCGCCAGCATGCGGATTCTGAGGACTATATCCAACGCACGGGTATTCCCTACACGTTCATACGGCCCAACGGCTTCATGCAGAATCTCGTCCTCTACAACTCCAGCACGATCAATTCGCAAAATGCATTCTATGGATGCCAGGGCGACGGTAAAGTGAGCCACATCGATCTGCGTGATATCGGTGCTGTGACAGTGAAGGCACTCACGGAATCGGGTCATGAAGGCAAAACGTACACTCTGACCGGTCCGGCAGCATCGACCAATACTGATCTTGCACAAATTCTCTCTGATGATCTGAACCGTGAAATCAAGTATGTCGATTTGTCGGATGCGCAACTCAAGCAAGCGATGATCGGGGCCGGGGTGTCGGAATGGAGCGCGAATGCATTCTGTGATCTGCAGAGGTTTTATCGCGAAGGCGGAGCCAGTACCGTGACGGCCGACGTCGAGCAGTTGTTGCGGCGCAAACCTACAAGCTTTGAACAATTTTCGCGCGACTATCGACAAGCATTCCAGCCGGAAGATCGCGCGGTTGTCTAGGAAATCATCGCGACTTGTTCACTGGAGTACAGACAGCAATGTGGTGAACCGCGCCCAGGTTTACTTCTCCAGACTCTGCGCAGCCGATTCGACCAGCGCTGCCTCGTCCTGGAGGACCTTGGCCACGCGGACAATCTCCTGATCCGCTTCTGCGTATCTTTTCTGTTCGATCCCTTCCCGCACGCCGGGAACCGTTTTCACTTCATATCCCGTGTACACACCTGGAGCGTATAGGAGATGTTTGTACCAGGAGCGCCGAGGCAAGCCCTCCACATTGGTGAGTTTTCGCTCGCTGTCGATGAGTTGCTGATTGAGCTTGCGCACGATTTCTGCCACACCCGGCTGATCAAGCTCCTCCTGCCGCCCAGATAGCGCTTTCCGATAGTGCTCGGCGCTGTGCGCAAGCGCTTCGGCCGCGTTCTGCATGGGCGCGAAATTCAGGTGCGGAGGCACTTCCTCTTTTGCAGGAGCAACTGTTGGCCGCCGTGGATCGAAGGTGGCTTTGAAAACTCCTTCCTCCAGTTCCTGGTTTCGTTCACGAATCTCATCCTGCTTCGTCGTCAGAAGTTTCTCCAAATCCTTGGTGTACTTCTGAACCGTATCGGCGAAATCCACGAAATCGAAGGGCAGAACGTCGGCATCTGCCAGTCGCATCACCGAGGTGCCAATGGTTTGCGCTAAGGCACGTCCGTAGACAAAGTTCGTATCAGAAAAGTGCGTGTACCAGTAAAAATCGTCATAGATCGAATGGTAGATCCCCTGTTCGTCCTCGCCCCCATATCCCAGGTTGAGACTGGCGATTCCAAGGTGATCGATAAACGCAGTGAAGTCCGTGCCGGAACCCAGCGCGTCGATGCGAAGATCCGCTCGTTGGCGAAGTTCTTTCCTCTCGTCAGGTGATTTTGCATCGGCAACCTTGCTGAGTTGTAAGCGTTGCCAAACCGTCATTTCGGTTTCGGGGTCTTTGATGTCTCGTGCTACGCCATTGATGAACTGTTCGAGGCTGTGCGATCCCCCCATCTCGAATAGACCGCGGTCATTGCCATCGGTGTTGATGTACACAGCGGCGTGTTTCTGGAGTTCGTCAGCGTGCGCCTCGGCCCACTCCGTGGAACCGAGCAGCATCGGCTCTTCGCCATCCCATGCGGCATAAAGGATGGTGCGGCGCGGCTTCCATCCCTGTTTCAGCAGCAATCCGAGCGAGCGGGCTTCTTCGAGCAGCGAGACCTGACCCGAAACAGGATCTTCAGCGCCATTCACCCAGGCGTCGTGGTGATTGCCGCGCACGATCCACTCATCGGGCGCGCTGTTGCCGCGGATTGTGACGATCACGTCATAGACCGGTTTGATATCCCAGTTCGACTGAATTTTCAAATGCACCTTCGCCGGACCTGGCCCGACGTGATACGGAATCGGCAGCGTGCCGCGCCAATCCTCTGGCGCCATCGGTCCCTTCAAAGCGGCGAGCAAAGGCTGTGCGTCGCCATAGGAGATTGGCAGTACCGGAATTTTCGTGATGCTCTTCGCCTCTTCAAGCTTCAATCGCTTTGCGTCCGAAGTGGCGCCGACCCCGGGTGTCAGCGGATCCCCAGGATTCGAAGCCGCAAAGTCCATCACGCTGCCGCGCTGCACGCCATCCGCGTTCCGCATTGGCCCATCGGGAAACACAACGTCGCGCGTGTAGCCATCGTCCTTTGGCTCGGAGTAGATCAGGCATCCGATCGCTCCGTGTTCCGCCGCCACCTTGGGTTTTACGCCGCGCCAGGAGTGATAGTACTTGGCAATAACGATTGCCCCCTTCACCGAGACGCCAAGCCGTTCCAGCTTCTCGTAGTCCTCGGGAATTCCGTAATTCACGAACACGAGGGGTGCCGTGACGTCGCCATCAATGGAGTATGCGTTATAGGTCGGCAGTTGCTCGCTCTTCTGGTTCGAAGTCGGATCGATCGCCAGAGCTGGCTCCTCGAGCTTCGCTGTGAACTTGGTGGGCTCGACCATCTCGAGCAGGCGCACCTTCGGAGTTGGAAATAGAACTTGGAACGTTTCGATGTGCGCATCGAGTCCCCATTCCTTGAAGCGGGCAAGGATCCATTCCGCGTTGTCCTTATCGTATGGCGATCCGACGTGGTGCGGGCGCGCGCTCAACCGCTTCATGTATTCGCGGAGATTCTGAGGATCGGGGATGGCGCGAAACTTCGTTTCCCAGTCGCGCTCGACTTGACTTGTACGTGGTGAGTAACCAACCAACGGTTGATCAGCTCCCAATACTTGGGAAGGGACAGTAAAGACGAGAATCAACGCCAGCGCGGCCAAACGTCGCATGTAGTTCCTTTCGTAGGGGCAGCCATTATAGCGGGGGACTGACTCAACAAGCGGATCGTAGCGCGTTTCTGTCATCTTTTTGAGGCCTGCGGTTGAGGGCCGCTCAAATAAAGCTAAAATGAATTGTGGTCTTCGTGCTCGACAACTACGACTCGTTCACGTATAACCTCGTCCAGTATTTGGGTGAGTTGGGCGCTGAAGTCGAGGTTCGCCGGAACGATCAGATCACCGTCGAAGGAATCGAAGAATTACGGCCGGAGCGCATTCTTATCTCTCCCGGCCCTTGCACGCCGCGAGACGCAGGTATCAGTGTCGAACTCATCCGGCATTTTGCAGGCAAGGTTCCGCTGTTGGGAGTCTGCCTCGGGCACCAGGCGATAGGCGAGGCATTTGGAGGCAGGGTCGTCCGCGCGAAAAATCTGATGCATGGCAAGACCAGCCAAGTCGAGCATGACGGCAAAACCATTTTTCGTGGTTTGACTTCACCGATGACTGCGACCCGCTATCACTCTTTGATCGTCGAGAAGGAAAGCCTTCCGGCCGAACTCGACGTAAGCGCCGAAACGCGTGAGAAAGACGGCTCGCGCGTGATCATGGGCCTCAGGCACAAGGAATTTCCGGTTGAAGGCGTGCAATTTCACCCCGAAAGCGTGCTCACCGAACAAGGAAAGAAACTGGTGCAGAATTTCCTGCGCGTCGCCTGAGATTCACTTCTTTCCCGCTGCGTACTTCTCCGCGCCAAGAAAATGCAAAGAAACATAGGGTTCGTCCCCCACGACCCAGCTGTCGTGTCCGGGAGCGATATAGAACACATCGCCCGCCCGCATCTCAATTACCCGGCCATCTTGCATAGCAGCCGTCGCTTTCCCTGAAACCACCATGCCTACGTGTTCTACCTGGCAATAGGTCGCTCCGGTCTGGATTCCAACGTGCAGTGACCACTTCCACCCCGGTTGGTAAGTGGCACGCCCAATGCTCATCCCTCCTAAATTGATCAGCTCGAACGTTCCTTTTTCAAACGTGCGGACCTCATCCGGTTTCTCAAATCGCTTCAAAATCACATCAAGCATCTGGACTCCCTCATCGTTGCTGCGCCAATCTGCGGAGCATTTCCAATTGACCACCACCCGGGCGCGCGATTTATGCCAGCGAGTGCCTACTCGCCGCCCCTCGCCATCTCCACCGCTTTCAATACGGCTTTCGACTTGTTTACTGTCTCGGTGAACTCGCTGTCAGGATCCGAATCCGCCACGATCCCTCCCCCTGCCTGCAAGTATGCTTTTTTCCCTCTCATCACCAGCGTTCGGATCGTGATGCACGAGTCGAGATTGCCCGCGAAGTCCGCGTAGAGTACGCCTCCACCGTAGATACCGCGCCTCACCGGCTCGAGTTCTTCGATGATCTGCATAGCGCGAACTTTAGGCGCACCGCTCAGTGTACCGGCCGGAAAACATGCCGCGAATGCATCGATCGCGTCCAGTTCCGGCCGCAAACGCCCCTCGAGCGCCGATACAAGGTGCATGACGTGCGAATAGCGCTCGACGAACATCAAATTGCGCACTTTGACCGTCCCATAGTCGCTGACGCGCCCTACATCGTTGCGTCCCAGATCGACGAGCATCACGTGTTCGGCGCGCTCTTTTTCGTCTTCACGCATTTTCTTTTCGAGCTGTGTGTCCTCAGCGTCGTCCCGTCCTCGTGGATGCGTACCCGCAATTGGACGGTACTCCACTCTCCGTCCGCTCACCCGAACCAGCATCTCCGGTGACGAGCCCACTACGTGCATCTCCTGACCGCGACCCTCGCCTTCGAAGCGCAGGAAGTACATATAAGGAGAGGGGTTCACCGTTCGTAGAGCTCGATATAGGTCAAACGGCGCGACGCCCGGCTCAAAATACCAGCGTTGCGAAAGTACAACTTGGAAGACGTCGCCCGCAGCGATGTACTCTTTCGCCCGACGAACACTGTCGAGGTACTTTTTCTTTGGTGTTCGAGCACGAACTGCGAGTTTGGCTTGTGCTCGCGACCGTCGCCAATGCGTCGACTTCCATCCGGAGGAAAGCTTCTTCTCAATCCGCGAAATCTCCACCATCGCCTTCTCGTAAGCCCGCTTCGGCGTGTCAGTGGTCACGTCGGCCGAGATCACGATGTGAATCTGGTGTCGCAAGTGATCGAATGCGAGCACGCGGTCAAAAAACATCAGCACGCAGTCTGGAACTTCAAACTCATCGTTCGCGTGCTCGCCAATATTCTCCAATTGCCGGACGATGTCATATGCGCAAAATCCAACGGCGCCCGCCGTGAATGGGGGCAATCCATCGACCTTCGCCGGACGGTGTTCACGCAGCAACTCCTTCATCACGGCGAAGATGTTTGCAGTCTTGTTCTCGACTTTCCTTCCTCGAGCGATTTTCACTTCTGTGCCGCGAGATTCCAAACGCAAGAACGGACGCACCCCGAGGAACGTGTAACGGCCTATCTTTTCTCCGCCCTCCACCGACTCGAGAAGGAAAGCATTCGGTTCGCCCTCGGCTATGGCGAGAAATGCCGATACTGGCGTCAGCAGGTCTGCAGAGATCACCTTGGCCACGGGCACCATGGTGCTGCTACGCGATAGCCGCGCAAATTCTTTGAACTCAGGGCGGATCAAGATGTTTTCTCCGAAGAGGCTTGATTGTTAGAAGGGCAAATCGCACCCATGGATTCGCCTTCCCACTAAAACGAGAATACAATGCGGCACACTTCTGGTGTGGGGCGCGATCCTCTCGCCGCGGGCCAAACAAAACAATCGAGGTTTACATGGGCCATCCAGTCAAGTCCGATGTCTCTGCTGCCAGCCGTCACTACGACACGAATTACGGAAATTTCGAATCCGAACTATATGCGCAGATCCGCAAAGAGGCATTCGGCGACGACATTGGCCAAAGCAGTTGGATCACAGCCGATGAGCAGGACGAGTTTCTCGCAATACTCAATCTTGCCGCGGGCAAAACCTTACTCGATGTCGCCTGTGGCTCCGGTGGGCCCGCTCTCCGGATGGTTGAGAAGACAGGATGTTCCCTCGTTGGCGTCGACGTACACCAGCAAGCTATATCGACGGCAAACTCACTCGCGAAGCAACGAGACTTGGCACAGCGTGCGCGATTTCAGGTAGCCGATGCCACCGTGGCCCTTCCTTTTCCAGATGCAAGTCTCGATGCCATCACCTGCATCGATGCCGTCAACCACTTACCCGATCGTGCTCGCGTGATTGGCGATTGGGCGCGACTGCTGAAACCAGGCGGACGCCTTCTATTTACCGATCCAATCACAATCACCGGCCCGCTCACGAAGGCAGAGATCGCTGTTCGTAGTTCAATCGGATTCTTCCTGTTTGTTCCGTGCGGCTACGACGAACAAGTGCTATCGCAGTGCGGATTGAACATTCTCCTTTGTCGGGATGTAAGCCCGAATATGGCCAAGCTCGCGGAAAGTCGCGGAGCTGCCCGCGCAAGCAGAGCTTCCGACCTGCGTTCAATCGAAGGCGACCAATCCTTCGAAGCGCAGCAGGAGTTTTTCACCGTTGCCGCCCGCATCGCCAAAGAAAAGCGCTTATCGAGATTTCTTTACGTGGCGGAAAAGACACTCTGAAGTCAGCGTGGTGTCGAGCAGAGTACCACTCCTACTGCACTGTTTTGCTGAGCGGATCGTTGGGAGTCGGTCGTATCTGTCCGTGTCCTCGCTTGCCTCGCTTTTCCGCCATCACTATACTTTGATGGTTTCGCTGCGGCGTGGTCTCAAGCCTTCGGCTGCGCCGCGATGCGATCGAACCGTCACTGGAGAACATCATGAAGACCATCGACCTTGAACAGGAAACTAATCCGTGGGAGGCGCAAGCTGCGCGCTTCGATCTCGCCGCCCACAAACTCAATCTTGATGAAGGCCTTTGGAAGGTTCTCCGCAGTCCCAGCCGCGAAATCATCGTTCACATTCCGGTTCAGATGGATGATGGCCATCTGGAGGTCTTTACCGGGTTCCGCGTTCAGCACTCGATCGCGCGCGGTCCTGCCAAGGGCGGCCTGCGCTACGCGCCCGATGTGAACCTTGACGAAGTCCGCGCTCTCGCGAGTTGGATGACCTGGAAATGCGCGGTGGTCAATATTCCCTTCGGCGGAGCCAAGGGCGGCATCATTTGCGATCCTCACAAAATGTCGATGGGTGAGTTGGAGCGCATGACCCGCCGCTATACTGCCGAAATTTTCGAGTTCATCGGTCCCGAAAAAGATGTTCCCGCCCCTGACGTAAACACGAATGAGCAGGTGATGGCATGGATGATGGATACCTATTCCATGCATATTCGCCAGACTGTCACTGCCGTGGTTACCGGGAAACCGATCAACATCGGTGGGTCACGCGGTCGACGCGAGGCGACCGGACGGGGCGTGATGCTGGTGTGCGACCAGGCGGTCAAAAAGCTGGGTCTCAATCGCGAGACCACCCGCGTTGTGGTTCAAGGCTTTGGCAATGTCGGCTCGAACGCTGCGCGCCTAATGGCGGAAGCGGGTTACAAAATCATTGGTATTGTCGAAGTTGGCGGTGGCCTCTACAACAAGAACGGGCTTGACATTGAAGCGCTTTGGGAATTTCGGCAACGCAATGGCACGATCATAGGCTTCCCCGGGGCGGAACCGTACGACCCGGCTGAGCTCATGCTGATCGATTGCGACATTCTTATTCCTGCAGCTACCGAAAATCAGATCACCAGCCGCAATGTCGATCGGGTCAAATGCAAGATTCTGGCTGAAGGTGCGAATGGTCCCACTACAGCCGCCGCGGATGAAGTACTCGCGGAAAAGAAGGTCTTCGTGATTCCTGACATTCTGGCAAACGCGGGCGGTGTTACAACCTCCTACTTCGAGTGGGTACAGGACCGCCAGGGCTACTTCTGGAAAGAGTCGGTGGTGAATGAGCACCTTGAAGACATTATGATCACCGCCTTTGATGACGTAGTGCGCTACTCCGAAACTCATGGCGTGAATAATCGTATTGCAGCCTACATGCTGGCCATCGATCGTGTTGCATATACGATCCGCCAGCGCGGGATCTACGCTTAGGCTTATGTCTTAAAGGCGTTTTCTTTACTGGGCCAGTTGACCCTGCATTTGCGCGGTGTCATCATGACGCTTAACACCGTCTTCGTTCCTTTGTTGCGCATCATCGATCGGTCCATACCAAATTGGGGCTTCTGCCCCGCACTCGCGAGGAAATCATGAATTACACAAGGCATACCCTCACGTTGTGGGCGTTGTCGTTCTGTCTGTTTCTCGCTATCGGGATTACACCGACTCTGACCTCCGCGCAATCCACCTCGAACGATAGTTCGAACTCCGAGACGACCAAGGCATCCAAGAAGAAATCTAAAAAGTCGGCAGCGTCTGCGGACGACCAGTCCACGACCGATAGCTCCTCCACATCGAGCAAGTCAAAATCGAAGAAGAGCAAGAAGTCTGATAGCACATCCAGCGCTGCAGCTTCCGATAATACGGAGACAGCTAGTTCGAGCAAGAAGTCAAAAAAATCCAAGAAGTCTGATGACTCTAACGCTGCTGCATCTCCAGAAAGTTCTACTGATGCGGCGACCGCGAAATCAAGAAAGAGTAAAAAGTCAGAGAACGCCTCAGCTGCAGCCGATACTTCTACAACGGCTGAAACGGGCGCGCAGAAGAGTCGCAAGAAGAAGAGTGACGCCTCCGCAACTGCAGAACAACCTTCCGATACCGCAGCCTCCGCTCCTGCCACGAAGAGCAGAAGCAAGAAAGCGAAATCCACTGAGCCCGCCGCTGAGTCTGCAACTGCTCCCGCAGCGTCGAATTCCGCACCCGCTACAAACTCAGCGCCAGCGACTGCCCCTGCTGCCAATCCATCGAGCAGCGCCGCTAACTCGAGTCCAAAAGCATCGACGAGCTCCGCTCCCAAGCAAGCGAAAGCAGCTCCGACGCCCGCAGCCTCCAGTCCTGAGATCGCTGCTGCCCAGGCGAGCGGCAAGGTTTGGGTCAATCTTGATAGCGGCGTCTATCACAAGGGCGGCCGCTGGTACGGGAAGACCAAGAGCGGCAAGTTCATGACTGAAGCCGAAGCCAAAGCTGCCGGGTACAAAGAATCGCAAAAAGATTGATCAAGGAGAGAAAAAAGACAATGCGCAGGAACCTGATTAGTCGAATTCTTATCGCGCTGTTCGCTTTGAGCCTGATCAGTGGGACGGCAATGGCTCAGGCCAAGTCCTCTAAACCAGCCAGCACTGACACTGCAGCAGCTGCCAATGCTGACTTGCTCGACATCAACTCGGCCACCAAAGAACAACTTGACGCCCTTCCGGGCATCGGCGCCGCGTATTCTCAAAAAATCATCGACGGCCGTCCATATGCAAAGAAGACTGACCTCGTAAGAAAGAAAATCATTCCCCAAGCCACTTACAACAAGATTAAAGACAAGATTATCGCCAAGCAGAAATAACTTCGATCGCCAGGGAAGCGGAGCGCGCTGATTCGCCAATTGAGGGAAAGGCTCCTGCCGCCGTTTTCCCCGCCAAGTTTGTTTATGTGAAAGAGGCAATATGGGTCTACTCGACAATTTCGAGAACCAAGCGCTGACCAGCATGCTTGGGGGGAACAATTCCAGCCCGCTGGTGGCCAACATCTTGCAGATGATTCAAACTCAGCCGGGCGGTCTGCAGGGCCTGCTCCAGAAGTTTCACGATAGTGGACTTGGCGGTCTCGCCTCAGCGTGGGTGAGCACCGGACCGAATCCTCCCGCAACCGCAGATCAAATTCATCAGGTCTTGGGTAGCGACAAGGTTAAGCAACTAGCCGCGGCGGCAGGCATTTCCCCGGACATAGCAGGTTCCGCGATTGCGCAGATTCTGCCCACGTTGGTCGATCGACTCACTCCAAACGGCCAAGTCCCAGAACATAGCAGTTTGATGGACATGGCTTCCAGCATGCTCAAAAACTTCAATCAGGCCAAAGCATCGTGATGCTTTAGGACACGTGGGTCTTGTTTGATGGGCCGGCATTCCGTCGGCCTCATTCAGTTATGAGCCCTCGTTCGATTGTGGATGTGATTCTTCTGCGCTGCGAGCTTGGGTCTTTTCCTCCGTTGCCATCGTGCTCCCACGTGGAGGATAATCAACTTGGCGACGCTCGGCGCCTGCTTTCGGCTTGTGAATTTACCCAATTCCATTACGCTCACCCGAATCGCCAGTATTCCATTGTTGATTTGGATTTTGTCGAGCCCGCGTTTTTCCAGCGTGCATGGCGAAAAAGAGCTTCTGGCGTCGGCTGTCTTTATTCTCTCTTCCATCACCGACGGAATCGACGGGTATCTCGCTCGCAAACGCGGCCAAATCACCACCATGGGGATGCTTCTCGATCCGCTGGCCGACAAACTTCTCATCGCCGCCGCTTTCATTACACTGGTGCAATTTAATCCGGTTCTGGTGCCTGCATGGATGGCCGTTGTGATTGTGGGGCGCGAGTTTCTGGTCAGCGGACTGCGTTCGATTGCCGCTTCTGAGGGCTTCACCATTCAAGCCAGCGACCTCGGCAAGTTCAAAATGCTTGTGCAGATCATCTCGGTGGTCGCTGTGATCCTCGCGCGCCGTTGGCATGAATGGCCCGTTTTCGGAATCTACATCTTCCCTGTTTACTGGATTGCCTGGCTGGCGATCTGGTTCATGGTACTGCTATCCCTGGTTTCAGCCGTCGACTACTTCGTCGCCTTCTGGTCGCGGATTGATCGCAAGTCCGAAAGGCGCCGTCGCCGTGCCTTTGTCCTGTCGCGGCGGAGGAAACGCGATGTCCAGGCCGTCCCACCCCTTGGTGATCCCGCAAAGTAGTTCTGGAACCGCCGAATTCACTCCGGCGGAGCGCCAGCTCTTGCTCGAAATTGCTCATCGTTCCATCGCCACCTCCTTCTGCAACACGGTTGAGCCCCAGCCCGACTACCCGCCGCACTTTTACGAGCACCGAGGTGTTTTCAGCACTTTGTATCTCGATGGACAGCTTCGCGGATGTGTGGGTTATGCGCTGCCAGTGACACCCTTGCACCGGGCTGTCGCCGATTCCGCCCGAGCTGCCGCTTTCGAGGACGGCCGCTTTTTGCCCGTCACGGAGGACGAAGCTCCGCGATTGTTGATTTCACTAAGCGTGTTGTCGCGTCTCTTTCCCGTCCTGCCGGACCAAGTCGAGGTGGGCCGGCACGGCTTGGTGGTTTCGCTCGGTCCCCAGCGGGGCTTGCTGTTACCGCAGGTCCCAGTGGAACACAATTGGGATCGCGAAACCTTCTTCCAGCAAACCTGTCGCAAGGCGGGCCTCGATCTTGACGCCTGGCGGCATGGAGCGAGCTTGGAAGCGTTTACGGCGGAGGTCTTCGGCGACGAGGGCGCCGCGGGTTAGCTTCGAGTGTTCTACAGGCGGCCTCGAACTAGCGCAGTCAACTAATTTCTCTCTCAACTCATCTCACGTGGTGAAAGATGCTCCCCCACATTAGTAACTTGCTTTTGGTGCGAACAGGGATATGCTGGCAGAACGTTTCTCGTGGGGGGTTGCTATGGAGCTCTTGGTTCTGATTGCTGTGCTAATCGTCGCTGGGTCAATGATTCCGGCCAACCCCGGAATCAATTTCTACCGGTAGTTACCGAGAGAGCAGTTCCAGCCTCGCCGCAAGATCCCGCCTGAAGACTGTTCCAAGCGCAGAGAGCCCCGACTCCCGTAAAAAGAAAATGGGGAGATTGCTCTCCCCCTTTTGGAACCTCCACTCTTCGTTGCCTGTACTACTGCTGCTCGTCGAGCTCAACCATATCGCCGGCATGCACATCTTCCAACGCGAAGACAATCATGCCCGTAGACGTTGTAGGGCTAACGTTCAGGACCACGACCTCGCCAACCGCGCGGCGCGGCAGATCACCCATGTGGATGTTCGGCCCGTTTGTGCGGGTGAAGAAGTTGCCTTCGAACGAGGGCGGCCGCTTCTGTGTGTCCTCTGACGTGGATGCCTTGAACGATAGAGAATCGACTGGATCGCGAAGGTCGGTGCTGTAGTATCGAACCGCGCGGAAATAGTCGCCGATCTTTACGCCCTGGTTCGACCCTACGTTCATATAAACCTTCATGCCGGTACCGAGCGTCCCATCAAAATCTTTTGCCAATACAATTCGCCCGCTGGTTTTATTCGTGTTAGGAAGGAAGCGATCGAAGTGCGAGGGCGCGTGGAAAGCAATCGGTTGCTTCTCCACGAAAGGCACAGCCACATCGCCAGGGTTAATAGGATCGCAGCTGAATTCCACTTGCGCGATCGCGCTGTGGCTGCGTGTATCGAGCACGCGAACGCGCCCGATCTCAGCATAGGGATAGCCCATTGACCTAAGCAGCTTTGCTTGTCCCTCGAACAATTCATATTCGTTGACGTCACGCAGTTCCCGCAGGATCGTATAAAGCTGCCCGGCCTGGTAGCCGGTGCCCGATAAATAGACAATTTCGCCGTTCGTGAACTTCGTGGTGCTCGGCGTTTGCAGACCGCCATCAACGAAATTCGCATTGGCCACGTGATCTTTCGAGATGAACCCCGCACAGTACAGGTCGGCTGCCGTCGGCGTCTGATAGCGCACCGTGGGCACGCTAGCCGAAGTGGACACGATGCCTGACGAATCCGGAGTGCTCGCCCCGGTGGAAGTGCTTTGCGCTGCGGCAATGGCCGACAGCAGCAGCACTAACAGTCCTGTTTTCTTCATGATACCTCCGTCGACCGCCGAATCGCAGTGCTTGCCCCGCCTAAATGCCTCGGAAAACAAGGGTTACAGCCGGAAGGTAACAAGGGGGTAAGGAGGGGTCAAGGTTACGAGGGTGTCGGATGCCTTGCTCCCAAAGTGTTCGCGCGCCTTTCTTAATCCTATGTTGCATCTACCCTTTCGCCCCTGTAATATCGCGCCGTTCCTGACTGGACGCACTTGGCCTTGCCCAACACTGTCGCTCCGCGCTTCTTGCCACTTCGCCTGCCTAAAGTGTGTCTGGCTCTTGCCAGTGAAGATGCCGACGAGATGGTGCAGACGGCAGAATCCATGGCGCGGGATAACCCCTTTGTTGAGTTTCGCTTGGACTATGTGAAGCAGCCGGCGTCAGCACTTCCCAAGATTCGCCGCTTCCTGGAAACTCACCAGTATGTGACCGCGATAGGAACCTGCCGCCGGGCGGCGAATGGTGGCAAGTTCAAAGGATCTCTGGCGGCGCAACTCGAGATTTTAACCAAGTCGGCAGCCGCCGGATGTCAGCTTGTCGATCTGGAATTGCAAAGCGCAGCATCGTGCAAACCGGATGCAATCGCCCGCTTACGCCATCGGGCGGCTCTCGTTCTTTCCTCCCACGATTTTCGCGCGACCCGTAGCCTCGAGCAGACGCTCGAGAAGATGCTGAAGATCTCCGCCGATTTTTACAAGATCGTCACGACAGCCACTACGCTCTCCGATAACGTCGCGATGATGAAGTTCCTGCAGACGCAAAGCGACAAGCACGCTCTGATCGGGCTTTGTATGGGAGAGCAGGGCATCATCAGTCGCGTTCTCGGTGTGCGCGCTGGTAGCGTATTCACGTTCGCTTCGGTGAGCGATGACCAGAAAACAGCGCCCGGACAAATCAGCGCGCAACAGTTGCGCAGCACCTATCGCATCGAGCAGGTCGATGCTGCTACCCGCATCTACGGAGTGGCCGGCGACCCCATCGAACATTCGCTTTCTCCGGTGATCATGAATACGGCCTTGCGCCGCGAAAACGTGAATGGCGTCTATCTCGCTCTGCATGCCAAGACACTCAAAGACCTCATCTATTGCGCGCGCGAGATTCCGCTGCACGGTCTCAGCATCACAATGCCCTACAAGCAGGCGATCCTCGACTATCTCGACAATACCGATACTCACACTTCCAAAATCGGGGCGTGCAACACCGTGGTTAGAGGGCAGGACGGCAAACTGTACGGTTTCAATACCGACGCGGCCGGTATTGTGCGTCCGCTTGAGCAGCGAATCTCGCTCGAGAGTTCGAAGATTCTGGTCTTGGGTGCCGGTGGCGCTGCCCGTGCGGCAGCGTTTGGATTGCGCGAGCGCGGTGCGGAGGTGTGGATACTGAACCGCAGCGCTGCTCCTGCACAGAAGTTGGCTCGTCAAGCGAAGGCGCGGACCATCAAACGTGCCGACCTCGGCAAGATCTCGTTTGATGTCATCATCAATGCAACCCCAGTGGGGATGGGAAATAGCCGCGATTGCCCGCTTAGAGAGAACGAGGTTCAGGCTAAGATCGTGTTCGACATGGTCTACGATCCGGTCGAAACTCGCCTGCTACAGATCGCCCGCAACAAAGGGATTCATGTGATTCCCGGCATCGAGATGTTCGTGTATCAAGCGGCGCGGCAATTTGAGATCTGGACTGGCAAGCCCGCCCCCGCTGATGAGATGCTGCGCGCCGTTACGGTCGCCTTGCAGGAACGCGCTGCGTTGCGAAACCGCGTGCAATAATTATCGGATCCTGCCTTATTAAATCCGTTCAATAAATTGCGACTCACGGTCACAAAAATGGCTGTCGATGCGATTCTTGCAACAAAGGTTGCAAATTTCCCAGGGTTAGGTTTAAGATGCTTTTGACACGGTTTCCCGTGTTCATCTCGTGGTAACCACCTTTCTTCCAGGTAGGAAACGCAGCCCTAGCTTTATAAAAATCTAAAGGGGAGCGCTCGCAGCCCCGGTGCAATTCGGAGAGAATGCATGGCGTGGTACGCGTACTGCCTCACGGAACACCAAACGCTTGCAAGTGGTGTTCGCGCCCGTCGTCCCTTTGTTCTAGAAGGCATCCAGGGCGTCAATGGCGCCCCGGTCATGAGCTATCCGAGTGGCGAATTCGCCGTAGTTGTCAGCGAGTTCGATCGGACGACCGCCAAACTGGACGAAAAATCAGTCCTCGAACACGCTAGGGTCGTCAGCGTAAGTTTCCGTACCTCTACTGTCTTGCCCTTCCGCTTTGGCACCATTTTTGACACAGAGGATGCCATTCGTCAGGCCGTCCGTGCGAACCGTCGCACCTTCTGCGAGAGTGTGGCCCGGCTTCGTGGCAAGTCGGAGATGCGGATCAAACTAGTCGTCCGTGATGGTTCTCTCCGTGAAGCCCTGGAGCAGATCCAATTGCCGGATACCGTTGGCCGCGAATATCTCGCCAAACTACGCGAAAAAGCCTCCCGCGAACGCGAGCGCCAAACCAAAGCTCGCGCTCTCTCGGTGCAGGTTCACAAGCTTTTCAATCCTCTCGAAGAAGAGATCAGCTGCAAGAAGGTCGATGCCGACGGCATGCTCCTCGACATCGCCCATTTGATCGACACCAAGTCAATCGAGAAGTATCAAAACCGCTACAGCAGCGCGGCTAAGCAGCTAAAGAATTGCGAACTGGCCATCAGTGGTCCGTGGCCTCCGTACCACTTTCTGCCGGAAAAGCTGCGGACCGTCGCCGGCAGCAGTTAACTGCTTTTGAATCCCACGCGGACTCTCAGATTTAGGGCCTCTGCTTTCTTGTGGTCGCTAAGTATATGACTGCAAGGAATGTGCAGTTTTCTGCACTCAACCCTGCTTCTTGTAAATCCGGTGTCGAAGTCGTCGTGCATTTGCAAGGCCCCTAAAATCCTGATTTTGCGTCCTTTCCCAAAATGATCCCAAAACTTCGCGCTTGTTTACCGTTTTGGTTCAGCAAGTGCACAGTCACAATCCAAGCGAAGAGGCCGCAACCACTTTGAATAGCTTCACTTCCATTAACAGTTCTCGACATCTCTTGGTTGTTCTGTTCTTCGGAACAACGTCAACCGTTTGTCTTCTCTGAGTTCCCGCCAATTTTGCCTCTTTGAAAAGGGTGGCCCCGGATAGGGGCCGCTTTTTTTGGTCGACGCGCGCTCCTGATACACTCGCGTTTCCATCCACGGCCGCTAGCCATATCCCAAGCCCTCGTGATGAGAGAGAAGACTGGAAAATGAAGACACAAGTCGTCGGTTGCTTACTTTCGCTCGCCGCCATGTTCGCCTCGGCTCAAGAAGCCAGAAAGCCAGAAGGGCCGGCCGTGCCGAAGGAATTGCAGACTCAGCTTCGCTCGATCCGCGAAGCTGCGCTCTGGAGCGACTACGCATGGAGCGAACTCGCCCACCTAACCGACAACATTGGTCCCCGTCCCAGCGGATCGCCCCAGGCTCAGGCCGCCGTCGAGTATGTTGCCGACGAATTGCGAAAACTCGGTCTTGAGGTCCAGCTCGAACCCGCCCAGGTTTCGCATTGGGTCCGCGGAGAGGAGAAAGCTGAACTGGTGGAGTTCCCGGGCCAGGTCCCGCAAACGGTTCAGAAGATAGTACTGACTGCGCTCAGCGGCGGAGCGGCAACTCCGCCCGAGGGCATTACGGCGGAAGTCCTAGTTGTACACAATTTCGATGAACTGAATGCCTTGGGACGTGACAAGGTTGCGGGCAAGATCGTGCTTTACAACGTCATTTATGACGAGCGCAAGGCCCTGGCGGGATCCGCGTTCGAAGCTTACGGCGAAGCAGTTGTTTATCGAGGCCGGGGAGCCGTCGCTGCAGCGGCGCTCGGAGCTGCAGGATCGCTGATTCGCTCTGTCGGAGGGGCCGACTATCGTCTACCGCATACAGGTGCTAGTCATAGTTCCACCATTCCCGATGCGGCCTTGGCTGCTGAAGATGCAGATCTGATCGAACACCTGGCGGCCCAGGGAAAAGTGCGTATGCATCTGACCCTCACGCCGCAACATCTGCCGGACACCACAGGCTTCAACGTCGTCGCCGATCTCAAGGGAAGTGAACATCCTGAGCAGATTGTCGTAGTCTCTGGCCATTTGGATTCGTGGGATCTCGGTCGCGGCGCCATCGATGACGGAGCTGGAGTTGCTGTCTCCATGGCGACTGCGGAAATTCTGCAGCGCCTTCACATGCGACCTCGCCGAACCCTGCGCGTGATCGCCTGGATGGACGAAGAAAACGGCGGCGGCGGGCATGCAGCCTACGCAAAGGATCACGCCCATGAACTGGCAAGACATGTTGCAGCCGTCGAGAGCGATGCAGGCGCTGCGCATCCACTCGGGTTTGCGGTCAAAATGTCGCCCAACGCGATCGCGATGCTGCAACCCTACGTAGAGCTACTCGGACCCGTTGGAGCGACCATCTTGCGGCCGATCGAGTCCAGTCCCGGCTCGGACATCACGCCGCTCGTCGAAGCAGGAGTTCCAGGCATCGGCATCATGCCGGATTCAAGGAAGTATTTTGACTACCACCATAGCGCTGCCGACACGCTCGACAAAGTGAATCCGCAGGATCTCCGCGAGAACGCAGCAGCGATGGCTGTGATGGGGTTTGCTCTCGCCTCAATGCCTGACCCCTTACCGCGAGAAAAATGAAACCTAATGTCAGAGCTTATTAGAGGTCAGACTGCAGAAGCAAGAAATGATCCGACCGCGGATTCCAGCAAACAGAAACACCATCGATCTGCCACCGTCTTTACGTTGCAATCTGACCTTTGATGTTCCGCCCTCGCCTTGACGCTTTCTCGCCCCCGCGCATACCATATTCGTTTGACTTCAGGCGAAAAAACGGGTCCGTAAGCGGTGCTTTCGTTCCCCAGCAGGCAATCATGGATAAGAAGAAGTTAGAGTACTTCAAGAAAAAACTGGAAACGCGGCAGGGGGAACTGCGCCACATGGTTTCCCGCAACCAGCAGGATGGTCGTAGTGCAGACGACGAAGCGACTCAGGACATCGCTGACCGCGCTGCCAGTTCCTACAACAAGGAATTCCTGTTCAGCCAGAGCAATAACGATCGCCAGCTGCTACAGATGGTCGATGGAGCACTCGCCCGCATTCGCGAAGGCAGCTTTGGTGAATGCGTTTCCTGCGGCAAAGAGATCAATCCCAAGCGGCTCGAAGCTGTTCCCTGGACGCGTCACTGCATCGAGTGCCAGGAGAAGGCTGAGAAGGGCCAACTCGAGCCTACGCATTAAGTCCGCATTTGTGTTGAGTGGAGACGCTGCTTCCGGCGCCTCACCTTGCTGTTTCTTCCTTCTCAATCGAACTCGCACTCGGGCGCTCACGCCTCCCATTGTTTTGCCCAGGCTGCTTGGACAAAAAAGCCCGGCTATCCTTTCGAATAGCCGGGCTTTTCAGGTTAGGCTTTACGCGTTACTGCTCGAGTCCCGTCTGCGGATCGAGGAACAGCTTGGGTGCCTTCTTCTTTCCGCTGAAGTCGAACAAGCCGCCAAGATCGCCCGCCTTTTCGTCGGTCGATGCATTTCCAATCCGTCCCAGACCCCAGTTGTCTTCGATGAAGCGAAGAACGGAGGACTGGTCTGTCAGGTTGTGATCCACGAAGTTCTGCCGCGCAAAAGGCGAGATCACGATCAGTGGCTGGCGCGGGCCATAGCCGCAGCGTCCGGGGACGCCGTTGCCGGGAGTCACGCCGCAAGTGCCGGGCCCGGTCAGATTGTCATCCGCCGCGCTCGACTGGTTGACGATCGGCTCCATGGCATGGTCGTACCAGCCGTCAGAGTCGTCATACAGCAAGATGATCGCTGTCGTTTTCCATTCCGAGGTCTGTTCCAGCCGATTGACCAGACCCACGAAACCAGACTGTTCGTCTAGCGGATCGGAGTTCCCAGGGTGCCCGTCGTTCACGGCCTTCATCTTGATGTAGCTGACTGCCGGAAGCTGGCCGTTGTCGACTGCATCCCAGAAATCCTGGAGATCGTACTGGTGGTTCGTGAGCGTATCAGCAGACGTTCCGATCACGTTTACGTTCAGCGGACGGGCGTGGTGCTGGTTCGCCGTCTGCGGGAAGTACATGAAGGGCTCGTGGTGCGAGACGTAATCGGTGATTACGCCCGGCAGTCCAACGCTCTGAGCTCCGCAGGTGGCAACGCCGTTCACAACAGAGGTCGGTTTGAAGCCTCCCTGGAACCATCCCCACGTGAAGCCCTTCGCATTGAGTAGGTCGCCCACGTTAGCTCCCGTGATGGTGACGTAGGTCTTGCCTGCGGGGTGGCAGTCGTCGAGTGTTGGCCGCGGATCGCCGATGATGGTGGCATTCGTGGTGGCGCCGTTGGCAGTGTTGCCTGACGGGTTGCCGCTGTCGACAGTAGTGTTCGTCGTGTAGCCAGCGATCAGGTTCAGCGCGCCTACGGTCGACGGACCGAACATCGTGCTGAAGTGGTTGTCGCTCATCGCAAAGTGTTGGGCATAATTCCACCACGCGGTGACGCTGTTGCCATCGTAGTAGCCCATAACCAAGCCGGTGCCGTGTCCGAAATCAGCGCAGCCAGGACCGCCGACGCCAACCGATTCCGGAAACTTGTCCATCAGGCCCAGGTTATAAGCCTTTTGTTCATCGCCGTAGTCATGGTCCTGATCGCACGTCACAGCCTGGGAACGATCAAGACGAAATGGCTGCGTTGAATTTGGATTTTCGCCCAGCAGTCCGCCGCTCAGCAGGCTATTTACCTTCGGAGTTCCGGGTGCGGCGACGAAAATCGGCTGTCCTTGTGGATTGGTTGCATTCGGGTACGTTCCGAAATAGTGGTCAAAGGAGACGTTCTCGTTGAAAACCACGACGAGGTGCTTGATCGGCGTCGTCGTCGGATAGCTGTCTGCAGGGTTCGGAGTTTTGGCTGCCCACGCATCCCCCATGGTGCCAAATGCCATACACAGACTGGTGAGTATGGTTACGACACTGCGAAAGTGTTCACGAATCATTCAGTTCTCCTCAAATGTGTCGGCTTTTTCAACTACTCGGAAATTGCCGCTTTCGCCCCACGCGCAGGCGGCAATCTGCATGCAAACAGGATGGCTCTGAACCGTAGTTCGCCTGTGTTAAGCGGAGATGACGAATCGGTAAATTGTTTTAAACATTTGCTTCAATGGCTGGCTGGAACAAGCAACTGACGAGGGCCCGAGGCTGTCCGCGCTTTGCTGGCTGTAGTAGCGGGTTCTACCTCAATCGTTCCCATCATTCCGCCGTCTTCATGCTGTAAAACGTGACAGTGATATGGGAACGTCCCAACGATGTTTGGGTCTCGAAAATCCATACGCAGCTTGATGCTTGGGTACTGAGGCGTGAAGCCATCCCAGAAAGGCACGTTGATCGTGTCTCGTAGAAAGGGTTCGTCGACCGGAATACCGAGCCGGCCCGCGACCATGAAGTGGATCTGGTGAGCGTGGAAGGCGTGTGTCTCCTGCGAACGGTTTTCGATGATCCAATCTTCAACATCGCCTTGATGAACCACGATATTTGGCGCATCCGTGGGATTGAATTGGGCTGGCGTCTTACCCTCTTCCGTGATGTAGAACTTCGTCGGGCTGTTCGGGTCTTTCGGATTTTCCAACTCTTCAGAGAAATATAGTTTTCGTTCGCGAACTGGCTTGAGAGTGCTGAGTGGTGGACGCTCCGGTCCCGTCAGAGGCATTCCGGCTTCTGACGGTATTGATGAGTAGTCCACCGCCTTCGCCGAGACGACGATCCTGGCGATAGGACGCGGCGGAGTGTTATCGTCGTCGAGCGCGGACTCCGGAGCGACGTTTGTTGCACTACCCTGGCTAGCTTGAGGGGGCGCCGGTGGAGGTGAATTGGTGACCGTTCCAGTGGTGATCGCGTGCGTCATCAGGCGCGCATCCACACCTTCCGGCGGCCCATTTACGACAAACTCAGCGCGGCCGGCAGGCGGCAGCGCCACATGGCTTTGCCAAAGCACCTTGTTTCGCGGCCGACCGTCCTCGAATCCGATCGGCATACCGTCGAGCGCGATGATTCCCATGAACTGTGCCGCGCCATTGAAAAGCAAACGCAAATCGAGGTAGGTATCCGCTGAGGCGTTCAACACACGCCACAACTGGCGCTCGTGCGGCTTCATCTCAATGATCGCCTGCGTGTAGTCCGGATACGGCACGGCCACAAAATTGACCGACAAGTCTTTGCCGGGCCGCGCCGGATCGATTGGCGTTCCGGCTTTAGGCTGAGGCATCTGCTGATCACGAAACACAAAAACCCGCTCCGGTAGCCCAACAATCAGTTTGTTAACACGCTCAATCCCCTCGACGATTAATGCTCCGGACGCGCCTCCCAACACCTGCGCCTCGCTTTGACCATGCGGGTGCGGATGGTACCAATACAAGCCAGGCGCGGCATCGGCCGGCATACGAAAGCGATATTCAAACGGCATGGCAGAAGGCCCAATCAGCGTCTTGACCGTTTCGTCCTGATGGCAGACTGGTGGAATCGAGAGTCCATGGAAATGCAGGTTCGTCGTGGACTCCATCATCATCGTCGTGCCACCACCGCACCCGGTGCTCATCGCGCTATGATTGGCAGATGCGCTGTATGGCATTTTCAAATCGTTGCGCAACTTGAGAATCACTTCGTCGCCCGGATTTACTCGCAGTGTCGGAGAGATCGTTCCGTCATCGGCAACGTAGCAGTAACGCATTACGCCGTCGGCATCCTGCGAATTCCTGAGCGTAAGTTCGGCTTCCAACACGCCATTCTGGCTGCGAAGATCCTTCGGTTCTCCGACAACGCTCCCCTTCGCCGGGCGCGGACAAATCTCAGTCGATTGTTGGGCGAGGGAGAAATTCACAGCAGCGAAGCAAACGATTGTGACGAACCCGAAATTCTGCAGTTTGGACAACATGACTCCAGACACTCTGAGAGGCGCTCTGCCCAAGGTAGGCTAGCTTTTTCTTCTTTCCTGACGGGAATTCAATCTAGCAGTTCGGACGCGACGGCATGTTAATGCACAGTGAATTTGTGTACTTTTCGGGCATATTCGAATCATTTCGACGACTGCGTCCTTCGGCAACTTTTTACGACGATCAGGGTTTAAAGTGAAGATGTCTTGCTCCGATACTTCCCGTGCGAGATCGGTCATATCTGCGTTCCTTTTTCCGGGTCCGCTCGCTAAGGAGAATACCTTCATGCCCAGACTCAAAAAGTTCTTGTTCGCCGCCATCATTCTTTGTGGTTCGCTTGTCTTCGCCCAAACCTCCGATCAATCCACCGCTGCGCCAGAGCAGCCTAGGGGCAATCCCGGACGCCGTGATCAGGTGGAAGGCCGTCTGCGACACATGAGCAAGCAGCTCAATTTGACGGACGATCAAAAAGAGAAGATCAAGCCGATCCTGCAGCAGGAAGCAGATCAGGTCAAAACCATTCAGGCGGATACCTCGCTCACCCCTCAGCAGAAGCGGAAGAAAACGCACGAGGTCCGTCGGCAATTCCAGCCGCAGATTCAAGCTGTACTCACTCCTGAACAGAAAGAAAAGTTGCAGGAGATGCGTGGGGGCCAGCATCAGCGTCATAACTGGCAGCGCTCAGGATCCAACGGTGGCGGTTCTGATAAGCCCGATTCTTCGCAACAGTCCACCGGCCCTTCAACCGACAAGAGCGATCCGCAATAAGCTCTGCGCGCGGCCGTAGCACCATGCTTCGGCCGCCGCTTCTTCCGCAGTCCGCCCTTCCCGTCTTTGACGCTCTCGAAATTGCCCTGCTAGACTAAACAATTACCAATCCAACCTGAATCCAAGAAGGAACTCGTGCGCGCAGAAACCCGCCATCAATTGAAGGAAGACCGCTTCAGCCGAGCCGCCATCGGAGCCGCGGAAAAGACAGTCCACTGGACCGTCGAGCACCAGTCAAAGCTGATCACCGCGGCCATTGTCGTCCTCGTTGTCATTGCCATCGGTCTCGGCGGCTGGTACTACATGAACGCACAAGACGAAAAGGCTGGAGCCGACCTCACGGTCGCTACCCGCACGCTGGAAACTCCGATTCGTCCCGCTGGCGTTCCACCACAGCCCGGATATGAAAGTTTCGCTTCCATCAAAGAACGGGCAACTGAATCGCGCAAGCAATTCCAGGCCATCATTGACAAATATCCCCGCACTCACACTGCCGACATGGCGCGTTATTTTGTTGGATTGACCTCGTTTCAGGTGGACGACAACGCCACCGCCGAGCGCAACCTGCAAGAAGTCGCCGGCGTTTCGAACAAAGAGTTAGCATCTCTCGCAAAGCTTGCTTTGGCCTCCGTTTATCGCAGCGAGAACAAGGACGCACAGGTGGTCGATACTTATAAACAACTGATCGACAACCCGACGCTCACTGTCAGCAAGGTGACTGCTCAACTCGAACTCGCCGATTTCTATCAGAACCACCAGAAGCCCGATGAGGCGAAGCGCATTTACGACCAAATTCAGAAAGAGAATCCGTCGACAGAAGCCGCCTCGCTCGCGCAACAAAAGGCCGCCGACCTTAAGCAATAACGAAGAGCGATTGTCATTGTGGAACGCAGGCCGGCGGTTATTCCTGCGTTACTGAAGTCGCACAATTCGTAGACCTTCCGTGTTTACCTTGCAAGCAACTCTTCCCTGAATTTGGTGTTCAATATCGGTGACAGAGTCTTCCGCGGAGGAGAGCTTGGACACATCGCGATTTTTTTACAGAACAGATCGCTTGACGCTGGTCGCGAGATTTTGCTGCGCAATTTTCATGCTGATCTTCGGTGCATCCCCGGCCAATGCCCAGGGCCGGAGCATGAGCCCTTATCAAGGCGAGAGCGACGGTTTCTCCGCCGGCGGTAAGTGGATGATCTTCCGCTCCGAAGAGAAAATGACTGCGGCGAAGAAGGTCCGATTCGAGTTGCTTGCCGACAATTACCTCGCGGAAGATCCAGGCTATAAGCCGCGCATCGAACTCGTCTGCACCAACGGCAAATTCACCTACGCTGATTTCAATCCCGGTATCCGCCTCGGTCCTCCCAACCGCCCTGGATTCTGGGGACAGCCACAGATGGAAGTGCTGGTTCGGGTTGACGAGTCGCACAGCAACCACGGATGGAATTGGATTCGCGACCGCTTCCTCTCGATGGACAAGGGAACGACGCGTCAGCTGATTGGGTCAAGTGTCTTCAAAATTCAGATCCCCGGACGCAATGGCCGCGAGATTGCGGAGTTTTCGCCCGCTGGGCTGGATCTGGAACGCGTCAAGCAATATTGCGATCTGACACCGAAGAAGCCGTAGCGGCTGGTCCGAATTCCGCCGCAGCAATCGCGGATCAAGACCACGATTGCCTCTCACTTCGCTGCTTTTAAGCACGCGATGAGCTTCTCGACGTCGGGCCGGGAGTTGTAAACGTGCGGAGTCACTCGCATCGAACTCCCGCGCACACTGACAAACACTTTCTCGCGCGCCAGCGTCTCCGGTAAGTCTTTGGAGATGCCTGCAGTCCTCCGCAAGCACAAGTAGTGAGGCGCCCGAAATTCCTTCGGCGTTGCGGAGAATCCTAGTTCCTCCGCAGCGGTCAATACCTGATGATTGATCGCGGCAATCGTTTCTGAAAGCTCTGTTACTCCCCATTCCAACAGCTGTTCGATAGCCCGCTTGGCTGCGGGAAGCAAGCCAAAATTCGAACGTTCCCCCATGTCGAAACGTCGCGCGCCCGAATCGTAGCCTTCTGTGTACAGAATGAGGCTCGCAAAATCACGTGCGTTTGCGCGCTGGATCCAGTTTTCTTCAAGCGGCCGACCGCCGTGCCACTTCGGCGCAACATACATGAAACCCGTCGTATATGGGCCCATCAGCCACTTGTAGCAAGCGGCCACCGCGAAATCCGGCTGCACCTCGCGCACGCCGAAGGGCAGAACACCCAGTGATTGCGTCAAGTCGAGCGCCAATGCCACGCTCATGCTCCGGCATGCTTCGCCTATCTTCACCAGATTCAACCGTCCGCCACTCGTCCATTGGACATTCGGTAGCGCTGCGATCGCGACATCTTCGGTTAGTTCATCAAGAACGGCGCGAGTCCAATCGCCGTCCTGCGGCCAGTTCACTACTTTGACTGACGCGCCGCTCTCTTCCGCCACTCGTTCCCACGGATAGTAGTTAGACGGAAACTGCTCATCGAGCACGAGGATCTTCTTCCCTTTGTTTACGGGCAAGTTTCGCGCGGCCGTCGCAACTCCGTAGCTCGCCGACGGCACAATCGCCACGCAATCTGGTGAGCAGTCGATTAATCGCGCGACCGTTGTGCGAAATTCCTCCGCACCGGTAAAGAATTTCTCTGGCGTGATTTCCCAAGCGTGCATTTTGCGCGCCAAGCCCGCATTACCCGCTTCAACGACAGACTTCATCAGCGGCGACATGTAAGCGCAGTTGAGGTAGGCAACGTCTTCCGGAATTTTAAAAAGATGCCGCTGACAGGGAATCATGGTTGGCGGTTAGGAATAAAATTCCACTGCATCAAGCAGTGACAGTTTACCAATGGCTCAAGGACGGTTACCAATGTCTTCCAAGCACGTTCATGTGTGCGCTGTCTTGTTTATTCTTCTTATTGTCGTAAGTTTCGGCTGTGCCCAACCTGTCGCTTCCAACCTCGCATTTACTCGTGCTCAACACCTTAGACGTGGCATCAACCTCAGCGATTGGTTCGCTCAGGTTTGGGACAAGCGCGGCTACACCAAAGAGCATTTCGATACCTGGACTACCGCCGAAGATATTGCACTGATTAAGTCCATGGGCTTCGACTACGTGCGTCTTTGCGTGAATCCGCAACCGATGTGGAGCCGAAACGAGCCCAACAAGCTTCCCGCAGAGTATCTTGGCTACCTCGACGCGGCAATAAAGATGATTCTCGACCACGGTCTCGCTGTCGTCCTCGACATGCATCCCGACGGAGATTTCAAGCAACGCCTCGCTACCGATGACATCTTCGTGCAGCAGTTCGCCGACTTCTGGCAGGCAGTCGCACAGCATTACTCAACGTGGGACCCAGAGCGGGTCTTCTTCGAGATTCTGAACGAGCCCGAAATGCACGATCGCTATCGCTGGTCCGGCGCTGAAACGCAGATTGCAACTTCCATCCGCGCCGGTGCTCCGAATCACACCATCATTGCGGCGGGCGCGCGTTGGTCCGATAGCGACGACCTGCTGTTCATCGAGCCGCTCCGCGATCCGAACGTCATTTACAACTTCCACTTCTACGAACCGCATATCTTCACCCACCAGGGCGCGACCTGGGCCGCCTATGACTGGCACTGGCTCCATGGACTGCACTATCCCTCGACGCTTGAGTCCGCCGAGCGTGTGGCATCGCAGGTTCCGAACGAAGCCGATCGTCTCCGTGTCATGCGCTATGGCTACGAGCACTGGGACGCTGCTCGAATGGAAATGGAAATGAAACGAGCCGCCGACTGGGCATACCGCCGCAACGTTCCGCTTCTGTGTAACGAGTTTGGCGTGTTCCGGAATTTCTCCGACCCGCAGGATCGCGCCGCCTGGCTGCACGATGTTCGCGTCGCTCTCGAGCGCAATAGCATCGGATGGGCGATGTGGGACTACTCCGGCGGCTTTGGCGTAGTCACAAAGGAGAACGGCAAAGCCACTCCCGATGAGAATGTGCTGAGAGCGCTGGGCATGAAGAAATAGGGGACGCTTGCCCGCGTGTTGCCTGGTCGCCTACTCGGCTCGTAATACTTCTATGGGACTCAAACCCGCCGCTCTTCTTGCTGGCAAATAGGCTGCGGCCAGGCCTGCCCCGACCAGTAGTCCACAAGCCACGGTCAGCGTGATTCCGTCATATGGTTTCACGCCATAGAGGAGACTCGCCAGCATACGAGTCGCGAAGTACGAGAGTGCGAGTCCGATAACGGAACCAGCAAACAAGATTTCGCCCGCCTGCCGTACGACCAGCCACACTATTTGCCCTCGTTGCGCTCCGAGCGCGAGGCGAACGCCCAGTTCCCTTGTGCGCTGCGCTACGAAATATACCAACAAGCCGTAAAGTCCAGTCAAACTCAAAAGCAACGCCGCTCCGGAAAAAACCTGCAGTAACCGCGCCGCGGTTCGCTGATCCCCGAGCGAGTTATCGACCACTTGGTCCAAGGTGGTGAACGTACTCCCTGCTAGTTCGGCGCTGGCGCTCCGCATCGTCTCGCGAAGCTCCGGTATGAATGAGCCGGGATCGCGGGGGGTACGCACCAGAAGATTCATGGCGAGACCTTCAGTCACCTGATAGAAACCAGCCTTCGGAGTGATTTGGGGAATACAGACTTGGATCTCCGGCTTCGATTGCTCGAGCACTGAGGCCTGGCGCTCATCGTCTAGGACGCCAATGATGTGTGCCATCTTTTCATCCCCATAGCTTACGAGCTCCTCGCCGACCACCTTGCTCAGATCCCGATGGTCGGCGAAGTAATCCCTCGCAAAGGCGCGATTCACGACAACCACTGGAGCCGATCCGGCGGTATCTCCTTCATCGAAGAACCGTCCGGCCAACATGCGAAACCCAAGCACTTTCTGTAACCCCGGTCCGACAGCGCGAAACTGGGCAACAAGATCCTCCAGCCGAACGGACTCGGGATCTCTTTCGTCGGCCGCAAACTCAAACAGGATGGGGAAACGTCTTCCGAGAGGGACCGCCGTGGTGAGGGCAGCGGCTTCGACGCCCGGCATTTTGTCAACTCTCTCCGCCAGCGGCTGGTAGAGCTCGGCTGTCATGTTTCGTCCGGCAAATTTGTAGGACGGAATCACCATGTCGGCCACGATCACGTGATCGGTCTGAAAACCGAGCGGGATATGCTTCATTGCGAAGATCGTACGCAGAAGCAATCCGCAGGCAACGAGCAGCGTCAACGACATCGCTACTTGCGTCACAACCAGGAATCTGCGGACGCGATGCTGGCTCTTGCTGCTTCCAGGCACGCTGCCTTGGCGCAGCGCCGGATCGATCGCGGCTCTCGCCGCAACAATTGCCGGCCATGCAGACGATGCTACGGCGCTCAACAGGCTTAGTCCGAGGAGGCAACACGTCAACCGGATATTCAGCGTCACGGTGACAGCAAAGTTCAGGCTGCTTGTGAGTTCGTTGTGAAACAACCGCAACGAGATATAGGCGAGGCCAACTCCAAGTGCGCCCGCCGCACAGCTGATCACGAGTGCTTCTACCACCAGTTGACGTGCGATCCGCCAGTGACTGGCGCCAAGTGCCGCGCGAACTGCAATCTCGCGCTGTCTAGCCGCCGCTCGTGCGAGCAGTAAACTCGTCACATTGATACAGGCAATCAGCCACAACACGCCCGCCGCTGCCAGCAAGAGCAGAAGCGCCTTCTTCACTCCGCCTTCCACAATCGAATCGGAGTAGGCTCGCAACTCGACGGATGTCACATTCTCTCGCGCGTGAGCATCGGTGTATTGCTTCGCGACATCCACCTGGATCGTCTTCAGTTCAGCATTCGCGGCCTGAATTGACGCCTCGTTGCTCAAACGCGCGATGATGCGATATTCGGGAGTCTCATTCTTGGCTCGCCTTTTGTCGGAATCTCCGAGTTGGATCGGAATCCATATCTGTGGCTTTTCCGTATTGAAAGGAAACTGGAAACCGCGAGGCATTACGCCGATCACGGTGTAGGAGTTTCCATTGATCCGGATTGCCCGGCCGAGAATGTTCCCGTCCGCGCCAAAGCCGTCGCGCCAGACTGCGTCACTGAGGACAGCAGTTCTTGCATCGGCTGGCGACACATTGTCGGAACTCTCACTCGTGAAAACGCGGCCCAAAGCTGGTGGCACGCCGAGAGTTGCGAAGAGATTGGCGCTGACCTTGGGTGTGTTGATTTGTACCGGCCCGGTAACCCCTTCGAGGAATGACGTGGGCTTGTCGTAGGTGTGGAAGGCTATATTCTTAAGCGTGTGGCTCCGTTCGTACCACTCGCGAAGATCCATGTACGGAGCGCCGAATGCCGACACGCCCTTGTTGCCGGATTCCTTAATCTCGATGAGTTGTGAGCTGTTGTTGTAGGGCAGGGGACGCAAAAGTACACGGTCGATCACCGCGAACATTGCGATACTAGCTGCGATACCTGCCGCTAGCGTTGCGACTACCGTGAGTGCAAATCCGGGCGACCTGCGCAACTGTCGAACCGAATAAACTCCGTCGGACCACAGGGAGTCGAGTAACGGCCAGCCCCACACTTCGCGGCTACGTTCCTCGATCAGAGCGACATTCCCGAATACTCGCTCGGCCTCGTATGATGCCTCCTCGGTGCTCATGCCTCGTGAGACGAGTTCAGCAATCTTCTCCTCGACATGCTGCTGGATTTCTTCGGCGATGTCTCGATCGATTTGCCGCGTCCCGACGAGCCATCGTAACCAGCGCACGGCAGTCTCCTACGTTTTGGCGGGAGCCAAAACTAAGGCAATTCCTTTGAGCATGCGATTCAATGACGACACCTCGTCCTCCAGGTGTCGAGCGCCGGAGCGTGTGATCCGGTATGTTCGTACGCGGCGGCCCGTCGAAGATGTCTCCCAGTCCGCACTCACTAGCTTTTTTTTCAGCAGGCGCTGCAGGGCCGGATAGAGCGAGCCCTCTTCGACCAGGACCAACTCGTCGGATCGTTGTTTGATGTGCTGCCCAAGTGCATACCCGTGCATCGGCTGCCGTCGCAGTGACTGGAGAATCATGATTTCCAGAGCGCCGGGAAACAGGTCGCGTTGCTCCGATGGGCTCATGCCTAGTCGCCTATACCTAGTTCGAAATAGTATAGTACTGGGAGTCAAGCGCAACGCTTCAGATCTTCTGTTTTTTCCAAGTTCCACGCTTGAACAGCACTGCGCCCGCGGCGGCTATGGCGCACTCGGCGACCACAATCGAGTAGAAAACGCCATTCGACTGCAGGCGCATCGTGATCGCCAGCCAGTACGCGAGCGGAATTTCCACCAGCCAAAAGCCGAAAAAGTTCACAATCGTCGGAGTGACTGTGTCGCCCGCGCCATTGAAGGCCTGCAGCATCACCATCCCGTAGGCGTATCCGATGTTGCCGTAGCTGATGATCCGCAAACAGGTTGCCGCCAACGGAATCACCGTCGGATCGCTTGTAAACAAGCCTGCTATCGGATCGGCAAAGAAAACGAAGAACACTCCGACCGATCCCAGAAACAGCATGTTGTAGAAACCGGTGCGCCACACCGCTTGCTCAGCTCGATCAGGCTTTCCCGCGCCCAGGTTTTGTCCGACGAGTGTCGCCGCCGCGTTGCTCAATCCCCAGGACGGCAGAATGACGAAGATCACAATGCGAATTGCGATCGTGTATCCCGCCAGCGCTGCCGCTCCGAAAATGCTGACGATGCGCACCAGCCCAATCCAGCTCGTATGTGCGATCGCGAACTGCAGAATGCCGGTCAACGAAACGCGCACCAGCCTCACCAGCACTCCAAGGTTCACCCGAATCTGTCGCTGCAAAATGCGAATGCGCTCGGTGCCGCGCAGCAGACGATAAAACTGGTAGCCGGCCCCGATACTCCGTCCGGTGAATGTGGCAAGCGCAGCGCCGGTGACACCGAGCCTGGGGAACGGGCCCAACCCAAAAATCAAACACGGGTCAAGAACCAGGTTGATCGCATTGGAAACCCATAGCAGTCTCATCGCGATCGCCGCATCGCCCGCTCCGCGAAAGATAGCGTTGTTCAGAAACAGCATGAGCACAGCGCCGCTTCCGCCGAGCGCAATGCGGGCATATCCGCTGCCGATCCTGACGATCTCAGGGGATGCTCCCATCAGTTCCAGCAGTTTGGGAGCATAGATCAGGCACGGAATTCCGATCGCGAGAGACGTTGCCAAACCGAGAACGATTGCCTGCACGCCCGCGACCGCAGCGCCATCAGGATCCTTCTCGCCAATGCGACGCGCCACCATCGCTGTTGTGGAGAGGCTCAAGCCCAATCCCACCGCAAACACAAGACTGAGCAGAGATTCTGTTATCCCAACGGTCGCCACCGCGTTTGCGCCAAGATGACTGACCCAGAAAACATCGACGACCGCGAACAGTGATTCCAGCACCATCTCCAGAACCATCGGGATCGCGAGCAGCAGAATCGCGCGATTGAGATTTACCGTGGTGTAATCGCGATGCGATCCTTTGATCGCTTCCCACAGCGCGCTCCAGAGGCCGGGTTCCGACTGCAGGTGTGGCGGCGTTATAGCCGAAGTTGATTCCATAAATTTGCCTGAAACTTCCTGTGTGGGGCTCTTACTAACAAACAAGAGTCACACCGATAGAGAAACTGGAGAAACAGGGATCTCCGCAACAGCGGATCAGAAGGATGGCGGGTTACAGGCAGTCAGACATCAGTTTCTCACTGGAAGGTTCGAATATGATCGAACGCCTTCGACGACAACGTGGAACAATCATAGCCATCGCCGGTGCTTCTGGCAAATGAGCGGGCTCACTCGATTAATCCAGGCTGCCCTGCTCGATGACTACATTTTCGCGGACGATGAGCCGATGCGCGGCCATCTCGCGCAGGCGCGGCAGAACGCGGTCGACTCGCTCTCCCGTGTCCACAAAGATGACAACCACGGGAAGCTCTCCTCCGGCTTCGACCAGATGCGCCGTGTGAACCGCACTGCGGCCGAGGAAGCCTGCGACTGCGTGCAGAGCGACGGCACTCGCCATTCCTTCCTTGCGCAGATACTTCAGGATTTCCAAATGCAGCGGGTGATGATGCCACGAATCGCCTTCGGTGAGGTAAATAGTGACCTGTACGGCCATGGCGGTTGTCATTCTACAACCCCCGCGCCACGGCTGCGCCGGCGAGCACCGCAGCTAGGCAAAGCGCATTGCTGGCCACGATGTTCGTTGCGGTCATCAGCCACTGGCCTTGTTCGAAGAGCGCGAAGCTCTCAAAGGCATAGCTCGAGAAGGTGGTGTACGATCCACAGAAGCCGATAGCGATCAGCAGTCGCCACCGCGGATCGAGCAGCATCCGCTCGGTCGAGAAGACTAGAAAGAACCCGAGAATCAGGCTGCCCGTCAAATTAATGAGCAGCGTTCCATAGGGAAATGTCGTAGAGAAGTTTCGTGCGATCAGGCCACTGAGGAAGTACCGTGCGCTCGCTCCGGCCACAGCGCCGATTGCGATCCACAAGTAGTTCACGATGGAGTCCTCCTGCTGAAAGTGTAGGAGTCATCAGCCCACGGGCGGTTAATGGCGAACTCCATCGCCAAGGTAATCAATATAACCTGCAGGAGAAAATCTTCAAAGTTACGGTGGTAAAAACAAAAGGCCCGAAGAATCTCGGGCCTTCAGCAATCATTCTTTCGGCGATCCTTTAGATGATGTGATCCTTCTTCAATTTGTCGATCTCAGCCTGAACTCCCGCCAGTCCCTGCTCACTGTAAAGCATGAGCAAATGCTCGCCGGTCATAAAGGTCAGCACAGGATTCCGGAAGCCGTTGTTATACACCGATACATTCGACGGATCGTAGCCGTAACGCGGCGCCAGCGTTGCCAGAATGGTCTGTGCCGCCGTCACGGCCGGGCCCGAGTAGGTGAAGTCCGCGTCCGACAAGTTGTGCAGGGTGTATTCCGCCAGCACGTTGGTCTGACCTTGATCGGCCAGATCGATGTCGCCGAGCTTACGCAGAGCGGGAAGGCGCGGATTGCCTTGAGCGTCGATTGTCAGGTAGCCCTTCGCTACCGGGTCGATCTGCGCAATGATCGCCGCTGCGCGAATCCAGTTCACGACCTTATATTCGTTGCCCGAAGTGGGATTGGAGTGCGCGCTCGCCTGCGCAATCACGAAAGCCGGCGAGAATCCGCGGGCCATCGATTCGGCAATGCTGATCATGTGGTGACCGCCCGTCAGAGAGTTGCCGGGTTGGCCATTATTGTCCGTCGTGCCATTTCCGCCGAAGTTCAACTCGGGAAATTCGGAGCCATCCGCATTCCACTGGAAAACGATGCTCTTTCCCCAGTCGTGCCACAGCGGCGCGCCCACGATGATGTCCTCATCGATGAAGACCGTGCTCTTCTCGCCGGGCTTCTTCTTCAACACGTTCGAATCGAGCGAGACGAAACCGGCCTTTTGATGTCCGTACATCGCGCGGTACTGGTTGGCTAGAAAGACATCGGAAGTGTCATTGTTCGCCTCGTGGATCGGCAGTCCCCCCGGGTAAGAATGATGACCTCCAAAGACGCTTCCTGGCGCGGAATAGAAGGCCTGCGGAAGCAGCGGGCAATCACTGCCATCATTGACGATCGGCGGGAAAACTCCAGCCTGAATTCCGCCTGGGAAGTTTTGATTGTCAGCCGGATTCGCGAGTCCGGCAGCCAGCAGTTGCTGCACGATCGCCTGCTGCATTGCCGGCGTGACATGAATGCGGTGCTTCACGCAGGTATTGAGATTGCTGAGCGCGTCGAGCGTCTGCGTGCGGAGATTGTCGTCCTGCAGCGACTGCGCCTGGCTCAGCAGATAAGCGAAGGCGGTTTGCACGGCCGGCGACTTCTTAGCTAGCGCGATTGCATTGCCGTTACCCGCGCCGATCTGCGCGTTCGCCACGCCGCACAGCGCGATCAGAAGAGAGAGTGCCACAAAACGGATCTTCATATTCCATCCTTATGTCGAAGGTTGTGGTCCTGCGGACTGGAACTACTCAGGATTTGCGGAGCACTCGCTTGAACTTAGGGAAGGTTTGTTATCCGGAGATGAACAGAAAGTGAAATGTAGGTAACGTTCGCAGTGATCGGTGGAAAACTCGTGTCGGACACCCACGACAATGAGCTCCGTCAAAACCGCAATGTCGCGGTCAACGCGAGCCCCGATGTCGTGTCTATGAGTGCTTGCCCTATCCGGGCAATACGGCCGAGTCGACAATCTCTTTCACATTTTCGGGCCTCGCGTATTCCCACAAGCTCAGCTCATTTGCCGTCGGGATCGTGGAAGAACGCCAGCTTTCGTGAAAATGTCGCTGGTCTCAACTCCCAGGCCATGCAGGCGGTCAACCGTTTCCCCGATATTAGTAACGGCAAAGCAGAGGCGGGCATTGCCGTTTCCGGGCACGGCGCTTCCTTCTGGAGCGGGCACTAGCTCGATGAGAACGCCGTCCAGATCGAAGCGGGCGACGTAATCATCGGAAACCAGTGGCAGTCCCAGCATGTTGCGATAGAAATTGATCGAAGCTTCCATGTTATTCACGTAATAGAACACGGCATCAAGAGAGAGTTTCAATTTATCGGCATGTGACCTTTCCGAAGAGGACTTCATGGCTGGGCGCCTCCTTGCGAGCTTTCGAAAGCGGTGGGAACGGATACACACTTTGCTGACCGCACGTTACACCTGAAGTAAAAAGCTGTCAGTGTGCCATCGCACTATCTCTGGTGACAGGAGCGTCTTTGTCACACCGAGGTCTCCAGTCTTGCCAAGGATGTTTACACATCTTTCATGGCGCAGTGACACTCCCGGTTTTTTGACTTGATAGGCTGATCGCAAGGTGATACCCCCTCCACGCCGTTCACCGAAACTTGAGCATCGGAGTGTAGAACATGGCTTCAGAAGTTCCCCTCGCCAAAGTGTTGTCCGAAACCGATAACCAGCCAAACGAAGCTTCCCCGGCTCCGAAACGCAAAGTGCGGCGCCGCTCGTTCCTAAAAGGCATGGGCATGGCGGCCGGAGCCGTGTCTGCGACTTCACTTCTTTCAACGATCATGGATGCGCAAGAGTCCAAGTCGATCATTACGGTCGGAGATGTTGCCATCCTGCGCTTCCTTGCCGCGGCCGAGACTCTCGAAACCGATCTTTGGCAGCAATACAACGAGCTGGGAGGCATTCAGGACGACGAAGTTCCGGGCGGTAGCGGTAACAAGCTCTACACCGCGGCGCTCTCGGTGCTCGATGAAGACATGGATCAGTACATCCACGACAACACTGAGGACGAGCTGAGCCACGAAGTGTTCATCAACGCATATCTCGCATCGAAGGGCGCCGAGCCGGTGAGTCTCGAGCAATTCCGCACATTGCCGAGCAGCCAGGCAAGCGGCGCGGCGCAGGTCCCGCGGCTGACCAATCTCATGCAGCTTAGCGTCGATACAAGTTGGTTTACGCGTTACCGCAGCCGCACCGGAAATCCCGATCTCGGTGACACCTTTCCACAGGCGATTCCGAGCATCGCGACCGGGCAGCATCCTGCGATCCCGCGTACCGATGACGATGTGAAGCCGGATTCTTCGAAGCCGCACCACATTTCCGATCTCACGCAGGCGATCGCCAACACGGCCGGGTTTCACTTCGCGACGATCGAACAGGGCGGAACGAGTCTTTACGCACAACTGGCGCAGCGCGTCACCGGGGTAGAGGTGCTGCGCATCCTGCTGAGCATTGGAGGGACCGAAATCTGTCACTTCCAGACCTGGCACGACAAAGCAGGCAACGCACCGCCGCTGAGTGTTGTCGATCCGGTGACCGGACTGACGGTGACGTTCCCCGATCTGAATTCGCCTCCGCTGGGCGGCGAAGATTTTCAGACCAACCTGATCATGCCTGAGCCGACGGCGTTTCTGAATCGCAAGCTGCCGGCGGTTTCGATCATCCGTCCGACGGCGACGAAAGGCGCGGCGATGGGCGCGCTGAAGGCGCTGACGGCGGATGGTCTTTTCATCGGGCAGTCGCCAGCGTTCTTCAAATTCATGAAGACGCTCGCAATCGAGGCGGACCTCGCGACAAGGGAGTGCTGATAGGGCAGCCGATCTACACGCCTTTCGCCTTCGGTGCGTTATGCAGAGCGGTGATTGCGCAAAGGTGATCGGGGATGAGGTGAGTGGGGGTTTTCATCAAATGAGTAGTGCCCCCTCCCTCCCCCGGGTCCATTGGAATCAAAGAGTTACGCCATGCAATCTCAAAATCCTCTCTTCAGGCTAAGTTGATCAAGGCTGGTAGCCCACTCAAGCTCGGGTTCGGCTTGAGTAGAAGAATCGAGAGCTAGGCTGCACACGAGGGGAAAGCCGGAAAGAGTCTTTCGAACGACTCCAGGCAACGAACTGCGGGTTATGTGGGCTACCCGTCCGCAACGAATAATCGTGTTGGCGTTCTTGGAACATGCATCAATTTGCTTGGCGGCGATCGAGATCAACCGGAGATGATGATCTTCGCAATAGTGTCATCGACAAAAAGGCGCCGACCCAGGAGCCTGACGCGGCGAAGATGACATATACCCAATTCTTCGTGTAGCTGATGACCGCAAACGCAGAGAGCAAATACCACACGCTACTCCAGGTGGCGGCGGGTACGCGTCGCCTGGCCGATACAGCCGCATTGAACATCACGTATACCGCATCCGTTGCCGCTGTTGATAAGAAGACTCCAAGCGACAGCCACGGATCAACGTTCCACATAGATTCTCCTTAAGCAGCAGCTTAACCGCACAAAACAGAGCGAGCTGAGCGACGGCTCATGAACACCGAGCGGACGGACATGAACGTAAGGAACAACGATAACCAGCCTCGGACGCTATTCATTTCTGGGATGTCGTTGCGACGTGACGCGATCTCTCGGTTGTGACTCGGGCTAGAATATCAGCGTTCCTTACGGACATCGGAGTCTGCGTAGGAACGCCGCTTGTAATTGATCGACAGGGGTCCCGAAGAATTGAATAAAAAGGAAGGCACTCTATGGAGGCACGTCGCTCTTTTTTCTCTCGCCTGGCCGGATTGCCAGTGTTCGCTATGTGTGCTGTCGAAGGATTGCGAGCCCAGGAGCAACCTCAAACCCACAAGCCTTTGAAGATCATGATGAAGAGCGCATGGGGTTCGGACGATCCGACCAAGGCTGCTTTTCCTTTTGCGCACGGGTTAGCTCTCGCCGAAGCAGGACACGAAGTGCAGATTTTTCTGCTTGGCGAAGCGGTCGTTCTCATGCGTAAAGCTGTGGCTGAGGCGGTAACGCCTGTTGGCTGGCCTAAAGTTGCCGAGCTATTGGAGAAAGTTGTGTCGCGAAAGATTCCGGTTTATGCGTGCGGCGCCTGCTCCCGGGCTCGGGGAGTCACCGAGTCCGATCTCGCTTATTATGGTGCGAAGTTTGGCAACCCGACGATTTTCGTGTCGCTTGTGGAGTGGGCTGACAGAGTGATTACGGAGTAGAAGGCTGACGCCAGCCAAGGATTTTCCACTCAGACCCTGAAAGCCTACCGCCGTTATAATCACGCGAATGGCCAGCGACGTTCCCCTCTCGTGGACGAACCGGAGCGTACTTCGGCCCGACCGCGAACAGCCGTATCTCTGCATTCAAGACATTGTTGTTTTCGTCCGCGATCTGGAAGTGAGTAAACGCTTCTATGTTGAGCTGTTGGGTTTTGAACTCATCACCGAACAATGCCTGCCGACAGGGGTTCGGTGGATTGAAGTAGCTCCTCCCGACGGCAGCGCGAATCTTGCGCTGGTTGAGCCAAAGCCTGACCGACCCGAATACAACTTGATTGGCGGATACCGATGGGTTCTCTTCATGACCGAAGACGTTCACGCTAAGTACAAAGAATGGAGTGAACGCGGCGTCAAGTTTTCATTTGCGCCGGAGACGCCGGGGTGGGGCGGGACTTATACGCGGTTCGAAGATCCAGACGGGAATGCTTTTGGATTGGAAGCATTCGACGAAGTAAGGCGAAGCCTGGAGTTTCGCCGCCGGGAGCACGCTGAGAAGCTCGAAGCTGAACGCCGTGTCGCGCAGGAGCTGGAAATCGCCAGGCAAGTGCAGGCGCGGTTGTTCCCGCAAGTTCAGCCGGAGTTGAAAACCGTGGAGTATGCAGGAATGTGCCTGCAGGCGCGGCAAGTGGGTGGGGATTACTACGACTTCCTGAGTCTTGGCGCCCAGCGGTTAGGACTGATTATCGGCGACGTTTCCGGCAAAGGGATCGCCGCAGCTCTGCTAATGGCGAATCTGCAGGCCAGTCTCCGGAGCCAGTCGGCACTGGCACTCGATCATCCGGAGATGTTGCTCAGATCTGTGAATCGTCTGTTCTATGACAACACCGCCGAGAATGCCTACGCATCGCTTTTGTTTGCCGAGTACGACGATGCCACGCGGCGACTCCGCTACGCCAATTGCGGACATCTTTCAGGCATTTTGTTGAGGAACAACGGCGAGTTGGAGCAACTTGACTCCAACAGCACGCTGTTGGGGCTCTTCAGCGAATGGGATTGTTCAATGCAAGAGCATCAACTGTCCCCCGGTGATGTCCTTGTGCTTTATACCGACGGCGTCACCGAAGCGGTCAACGAGCATGGCGAAGAATTTGGCGAGCAGTTCCTGATCGAAGCATTGCGCCAACATCGAGAACTTTCGTGCCACGATCTGCTGACCGCTATCGTGGATCGAGTTCGGCGATTCGCTCCTCAGGAACAGTATGACGACATCACCGCGATCGTAGCGAAGTTCAAAGAAGGGGATGATAGGCTGGCGAGCGTAGAGACTGACATTGGAAACGATAGAATCGAGGAATGAAGGTGTTGCTTCTGCCGGTCTTTCTCGTCGCGGTTGTGCGGCATCTTCCGCGTGAATCTATGGACTTTGACGCCCTGGAGTAGCAAGCTACCGCGCTTGGACGATAAAATAACGACGATTAGGGACGATGGGGAAAGGCCCTAGCTTTTCGCCACCTTCCTTGACACCCTTTTCCACCACCTTTATCCTTAAGTATTGCTCCCTGCGAGACTTTCGTCTCTGTGCGCACTTCCGCGGCCTGCGCGGTATCGGTTGGGGGCGCGGAGGTTCCATGCTTATCGAAATCCACGAACTGGAGTTGCACCCGGTCGATTTTGAGACCGAGTTTGCTCCTGGTGTGATTGACCTTGGGCAGGACGTCCGGCAGCAAAAACCGCTGCACACCGCGGGGCGGGCTGATCTGGTGGAGGAGCACCACGGCAAACATCAGGTGGTCCGGGACATCCGGCTGAAAGGTAAGCTCGACACTAGCCTGGAAGTGGCTTGTGCGCGCTGTCTTGAGCCGGTGATGCAGGATGTCCGGCGGAGCTTCGATCTGTTGTATCGTCCGTTGGGCACCGATGCCGGACATGCCGAACTGTCGGTGACCGATGCGGAGGCCGAGATCGGATACTACCAAGGTGATGGCCTGCTGCTCGAAGATGCGCTGCGTGAGCAGGTGCTACTGGCGCTGCCATTGAAGACGCTGTGTCGCGACGACTGCAAGGGATTGTGCGCGCACTGCGGGAAGAATTTGAATGATGGTCAGTGCTCGTGCGCGGAACCGATGGAAGATCCGCGCTGGTCGGCACTGAAAGAGATCAGGGAAAAACTGGAATAGTAATCAGTAGCCAGCGGTCAACAGTCAGAGCAGATACTTACTGGCTCCTAACTACTGACTCCTACTACAACAAAGGAAACCATGCCTAATCCAAAACGGCGACACTCCAAGGCGCGCACCGGCAATCGCCGGGCGCACGACTCGCTCTCGAAGCATTCGCTTTCCGAGTGCCCAAACTGTCATGAGCACAAGATGCCGCATCGCGCTTGTCCGAAATGCGGCTATTACAAGGGACGCGAAGTTCTGACGGTCGAAGAGAAGTCGTAGCGAGCTACGAGCTGCGAGCAGGCAAGTCAGGTCGCGGCCATTTGCTGAGAAGAAAGGCTCGCAGCGGCGTGATGTTTTCAGTCGGCAGACCCGCCGGTCTGCTGACTCGCCACCAAAATTCATGCCTAGCACAATTGCCCTGGATGCGATGGGGTCTGATAAGGCGCCGAAGCCAGAGATTGAAGGCGCGTTACAGGCGGCCCGTCACCATGGCGCCCGCGTGCTGCTTGTTGGTCCCGAGCCGCGGCTGAAGACCGAACTGGCGCGCTATCCCGGGGCGGCGCGGCTTCCAATCCAAATTGTGCACGCTCCTGACGTCATCACCATGGATGACAAAGTGGAGGCGATCCGCGCCAAGCGCGAATCGTCGATCCGCGTTGGCCTGCGGTTGGTCCGCGACGGCCGCGCGGCTGGATTCGTGACAGCCGGCAATACGGGTGCCGCCATGGCCACTGCGAAGATGGTGCTCGGTGCGATTCCCGGCGTCGATCGCCCGGCGCTCGCGGCGGCGTTTCCTACAGTGTTGAATACGGCTGCCGTGCTGCTCGACGTCGGGGCGAATGTCGATTGCGAGCCAATGAACCTTGAACAATTCGCCATTATGGGGGACGTCTATTGCCGCGCGATTTTTGGCGTGAAACGCCCGCGGGTGGGTCTGCTGTCGATCGGCGAAGAAGAGGGCAAAGGCAACGATCTGACGCGTGAAGCCTTCCGCTTATTGAAGGAATTGCCGATCCATTTTGTAGGCAATGTCGAAGGACGCGATCTCTATAACGGGCATGTCGATGTGATCGTCGCGGACGGATTTGTCGGCAATGTGGCCCTGAAGACCTCAGAGGGCGTAGCCCGGCTAGTGCGGGCAGTGTTGAAAGAAACACTAAAGGCGACGATCACACGCCAGGTCGGCGCACTGCTTTCGCGCAATGCATTTTCTGATTTCAAGAAACGTCTGGACCACACCGAGTACGGCGGAGCGCCGCTGCTGGGTGTGAAAGGCGTGTGTATCATCACGCACGGATCGTCGAATACCAATGCCATTAAGAACGCGGTGCGCGTTGCATCGGAGTTTGCCGAAGGTAAAGTGAATCAGACGATTGAGCGTGAGCTGGCACGGCTGCAGCCGGCGGCGTTGAGTTCCACATAGCAAAGATTGCTTTCGAGAGTTCGGTAAGGCCAAATCATTCGCTTTCATAAGGAGTTCCGTAACGATGACCGATTCATCCTCAATCGCATTTCTTTTTCCAGGACAGGGCTCGCAGGCAGTCGGCATGGGCAAGGAACTTTCCGAAAAATATGCGGTGGTGCGCCAGACCTTCGCTGAAGCTGATGAAGCGCTCGGTTATGCGCTGTCTCAGCTTTGCTTCGAAGGTCCGGAAGAAAAGCTGAAGCTCACCGAGATCACGCAGCCTGCGATTCTGACCGCTTCAGTGGCAGCATGGCGCGTGCTCGAGGAGAGAGGTCTGAAGCCTGCTTACGTTGCTGGGCACAGCCTGGGAGAGTACTCCGCGCACGTCGCGGCGGGGACACTGCAATTTTCGGATGCGGTCCGCACGGTGCGCAATCGCGGCAAATACATGCAGGACGCGGTGCCGGTCGGGTTGGGGGCAATGGCCGCGATTCTCGGACTTGGGGTCGATAAGGTCAGCGAAGCATGTCGCCAGGCCGCGCAAGGCGAGGTCTGCCAACCAGCAAACATCAATTCGCCGGAGCAGATCGTTATTTCCGGCCATGCTCCGGCGGTCGAGCGTGCGATGAAACTGGCAATAGAAGACGGTGCGAAGAAGGCGATCGGCCTGCCGGTCAGTGCACCATTCCATTGTTCACTGATGCAGCCGGCGCAAGATCGTCTCGCTGCGGATTTGCGAGCATTGAATTTTCAAACACCGTCTTTCCCTGTCGTATGTAACGTGGATGCGGCGCCAGTAACCACAGCTGAAGCAGCGCGCGATGCCTTGATCCGGCAGGTGACTGGATCGGTGAAGTGGGATCAATCGGTGCGAGCGCTGATTAAAAAACAAGTCGGCACGTTCGTCGAGGTCGGTCCCGGGAAAGTTCTTTGGGGACTGCTGCGGCAGATCGATCGCTCGAAAACCTCTCTGACCGTTGGCGACGAAGCATCACTCCAGAAGACACTGTCGCAGCTTACGACGAGCGCGGTCAGTGGTTAGCAGATTCAGTAACTGAAGACGATGTTTCGTATGCGACAGCAGGCGGGCTGAGCTGAAACACCTGGACGCGCCGATTGCCGGAATCGGCGACGTAAATCCGGTTGTGGCTATCGATCCATAGGCCACCGAGGGAGAGAAATTCTCCCAACTGCATCCCAGGTCGGCCGAAAGAGCTCAACGGACGTCCCTCACTGTCATAGACCCGCACACCTGAACCGTCGAGATTGCTGACATAGATATCGCCATTGGAATCGACGGCCAGCCCGCGCGAGAACGCACCTGCGGAACGAACCCAGGTCGGAAATTCCCGCAAGAAATGTCCCGCAAGATCGAAGGCTTGTACGCGAGTTCCACCAGCATCGAGGACCGTCAGACGGTCGCCCGAAAGTGCAACTTCGGTGGGCGCATCAAATTCGATCTCACTCTCATGGCCGCGGCAACTCCCGATACGCGCTACGATGTTGCCCTCCAGATCGAGCACAAACACGACATTGCGCGAAGTATCGGCGAGATAGATGCGATGCGCGCCGCGATCGATAGCCAAGCCGGTGGGCGAATGGAACATCCCTTCGTTGCCGATCTTGCCGATGTATCGAAGGAACCTGCCTTCCGGATCAAACACGAGAATCAGCCCGCGAGCTGGGTCTGCGACGTAGATGTTGTCGTCGGCATCGACAGCAACCCCGCTCGGCGATTGCAGCCGGCGGCTATCGCCACCCGTAATGCGAAAGGGCGAGGACTGGTCCAGGACATGGATCGCCTTAGCAGCCGGATCGCTGACGATAAGGCGTCCGCGTGAGTCCGTGACGAGGTGCGTGGGCTCCTGCAACGCTTTCTCCCGACCGTAAATGAGGGTTTCGATCTGATCGCGAAGAACCGCGCGTGCAGATTGGCGTTCGACCGGTTTTCGCGCACGGGCTGGTGGCTCGTAGTCTTCGACAATCCGCTCGCGAGGCTTTAAGTTGACGGAAGGCGGAACTTCTTTGGGGCGCATAATGTTCGAAGCGAAAAAGTCATCGCCCGAATTTCGCGCGTGCATCCGTTCCATTCGAGACGGAGGGGCATACTTTCCTTCGGCAGAGTAGGAGCCGAGATATTCGATTCGCGGACCGCAGCGCGGCTCGACGACAGGAAACGCGCGAGTAGCGTAGCTCGACGGAACGACGCAAGCCTGTCGAGGCGGGAGAGTGGCAAGCGGGGGCGATTGAGCAAACCCTAGCCCATTGCTGAGAAGGGGGAGTACGAGAACGAGTAAGCCGCGGGGAATACGGCCAACCGAGCGAGGATCCATTGGAGCCCTTTTCGACTGGCTACAAAAGTGGCGACCTTCTAGGTTTATCTGCGCTGAAGGGTTTGTCAAAGGGAATGGGTCACACGGAGAGTTCGATAGTTCCCAATTCGACTTTGAAAAGGTCGATTACCGATTTGAAATTTAAGTTAGTGTACTTTTTGGAACTTATACAATATTTGAAGGAGTTATAGAAAACTTATGGCGGTACCGGTCGTCTTTTTGTTTGCTCTGCGAAGTGGGATCGGATGTTGCTTCTGACGTACAATACCGCACTGTTTCCCGGGCCCTATATCCGATAGGAGTGAAAATATGCCCGTCCAGCAAGGAATGCTTGACCTTTTGAACCACCCGGTCTCCCAGGAACTGCTTCAGTCGAAGATCCCAGCTCGCCTCGCTTACAACGCAACCGATGGCACGCCCCGAGTAGTGCCGATCTGGTTCCACTGGAATGGCCACGAGGTTGTGATGGGCACGCCTCCCAAGGCCCCGAAGCTGAAATCTCTGGCTAAGAATCCTAAGGTGGCAATCACGATCGACGATAACAATTTTCCACACAAAGTGTTGATGATTCGAGGCAGCGCGCGACTGGAAACGGTTGCTGGAATTGTTCCCGAGTATGCGGCGGCAGCCGAGCGCTACTTCGGCGCCGAGCAAGGACGGGCGTGGGTGAAACAACTCGGAGGCATGACATCGAGCATGGTGCGTATCGCCATCACGCCGGAGTGGGTAGGTCTGCTTGATTTTCAGACGCGCTTCCCGAGCGCCATCAGTGCTTAGAGTTGTAGCGAACCCTTGACCGCTGACCAACACACGAATTGGAAAAGGAGTCGTTATGTCGGTCCAGTCATGCATCCCAGTTGTTCCGAGCGCAAACCTGGAGAAGAGTCTGCGCTTGTGGGTTGAGGGTCTAGGATTCTCTATGAGCTCAGAAATGCGAGATGGCGACAAGCTGATCTTCTGCATGCTTAGGAAAGGCAACCTATATTTCATGCTGAACCGGCGCGCGGGGATTCCAGTCAAGCCGGAGAACTACGAGGGGATTCGACTCTACTGGTCGTCGGAGGATATACGCGATACGAGAGAGCGACTGAAGAGCCTGGGGTACGGTGTGTCAGAACTCCAGGATCGAGAATACGGGCAGACGGAATTTTTTCTTACCGACGACGATGGCTATTCCCATTGCTTCGGCGTTCCTACCCAAAAATAGAACTGCAGGCCCGAAAACGAGAGCGGGCGCGTGATCTTCGGCCCACAGCGGCCTTGCTGATGAGGGCCGGCAACGAGTCTCACGCGACGCGTTCCGGAGGTGCACCCTTTTTAGATTTGCCCGAGTTGGCGGCATCCAGACGAATGCGAGTGACTCGTGACGTCTCCTTTACAAGATCATTGGTAGCGCGAGCACTGTCCCCCGACATCACGGAACCTGCGGCTAACGCGAATCGGAGCGCGTCTGACTGGTCGTCGAAGTAAAGAATCACCTGGCCTGACATAGGACTTCCCCCTGGACATCAACATCGGAGTCACCCGCTCACGGGAGGCCCGCAGCGGGATAAAGATCGCTGCATCGCAGGTCGCGCTGCGACGGTATGGTGCAATGACGAAAGACGCGGGCGGTACTTTTCCTGATTCTCGGAGAATCGACCGGGTGGTAATAGTGATTTTCTTGGTTCTTGGTCCTAAAGAGTAAAGGAACGGTAACTGACCGGCAAAAACCGCATGAATAGGCTCGCCGAGAACGTCCTTTCTCACCTCTTGGCGATGTGCTATCGTTCCGCGTCATGAGCGACGCCACTCTCAATGGCCCCAGTCCGCAATTTGGAACCGCAGAATACGCTGGGGTGCCTGGGAACGATCACTGCCAATACTGTCACCAACCGATCGCAACCACTTACTACCGGATTAATGACTCGATAGGCTGTCCTAGTTGCGCCGACAAAGCGCGGAGAGAGTTAGCTCGAGATACGCGGGCTGCCTATATGAAGGCGCTGCTGTTTGGTATTGGAGCGTCGATTCTGGGGATGATCCTTTACGCGGTATTTGCCATCACGACTGGCATCATCATCGGATTTGTGTCCCTGGCAGTTGGGTGGCTAGTGGGAACGGCCATGTTGAAGGGTTCCGGCGGCATCGGCGGCAGACGGTATCAGATTACTGCCGCATTGTTGACCTATTTCGCTGTCGCGATGGCGGCCGTTCCTATATGGATTCACTATGCCCGCCAGGAACGCGAGAAAGAACCGCAGAAGCTCGTCGCGCAAGAGCGGCAGTTGGAGAAACAGGCAGAACAGCCGTCGCAGACCACTGCACCGGCGCCTCAGCGTTCGGAGATCAGCCCCGCCGAAGCGCTGACCAAGCTGGCACTGCTGGGAATTGCATCACCGTTCGTTGAGTTGTGGGACGGTGGGCCGAGCGTCAGTTGGGCGATCGGACTGTTCATCCTCTTCATCGGATTGAAGATCGCATGGAGAATGACGGCGGGGCGTCCTCTTCAAATCTTCGGCCCCTTCGAAAACTCTTCAACCCGCACTCCGTGACCGGAAGCCGTGGCCACATCCAGTCCTGAACTAATCCGGAACTGCCGCCGTTGTGCGCGCGAACTTGGGATCGGTGACCTGGTCTGCAGTCACTGCCACGCGCTGGTACATTCGGAGGAATTGGAACGGCTTGCGGCTGAGGCAAGGGAGCTTGAGAGCAAGAAAGATTTTCGCGGAGCGCGAGAGCGGTGGCTCAGCGGCCTGCGGTTGCTTCCGCACGATTCCAAGCAGGCAAGCTGGATTGTGCAGCACGCCCGAGAGCTCGATGAGGTCGCCAGCCGCGTTCAACCACCTCCGGCTGAGAGCAGCGAAAACAAATGGGCGCAACGACTCGGTCCGGTGGGTCCGGTTGCCATTTTGCTGGCCAAGAGCAAAGGGCTGATGGCAGCGGTCTTCAAGCTCAAATTCCTTTTGAGCTTTGTTGCGTTCTTCGGAGTTTATTGGAGTCTATACGGATGGCAGTTTGGCCTGGGATTTACTCTCCTGATCTTGATTCATGAAATGGGGCACTTCATCGATATCAAGCGCCGAGGCTTGCCTGCCGAGATGCCAGTGTTCCTCCCGGGTCTGGGGGCGTACGTGCGGTGGCGCGCGTTGGGCGTCACGCTCGAGACGCGCGCGGCAGTGAGTCTCGCCGGACCGCTTGCCGGATTGCTGGCGTCGATTGTGTGTGGGCTTTTGTGGTGGCAGACTGGGAATGCGCTCTGGGCGGCACTCGCCAGAGCGAGTGCCTTCCTAAATCTGCTGAATCTGATACCGGTGTGGGTACTGGATGGCGGACAAGCTGCGCTCGCGCTCTCGAAGATGGAACGGATGTTGCTGCTGACCGCATGCATCGCTCTTTGGCTTTTGCTGCGCGAAAATCTGTACTTTCTCGTTGCAATTGGGGCAGGATATAGCGCTTTCTTTGCCAGGGACCTTCCGCCACACCCCAGCCGCATGACGTTGATCTATTTTGCGAGCGTTCTCGCAGGGCTAGGCGGGTTGTTGCATTTTCTTCCTGGGCAGGGTTTCGGCGGAAATTAGCGGACGACAGAGATCAGAAGCTTCCGCTGCCGTTACCGTTGCGAATCTTAAACCACTCGTAACGCAATCCCATGATTTGCAAATCGGTGCGGACCTTCATCATCGACTGCTGGACTCTCGCGATCAGGAAGCCATTCCGCTGGTAGCTACGAAAGTCGTTGCGATCCTGGCGGATTTCGCTGTTGCGGTGTTCCATGGCCGCCCGATAGTCCATTTGGCTTGCGTATTCGCCCGTGGCTTGAGACAGGGCACGATCCTCCTTACGGATCCGGAGCCGCTCGTTGTCCTCAAGTGCTTTCTGGAAAATGGAGTCGGAGTCGTCGTACCACAGACGAATTGCCTCTTCCAGTCCTTCAGGCGCATGGCCCTTCTTGAAAGCGTGGATAGCTTCGATGATCTCACTTGAGTTGTCGACTCCATCCAGCGCAATTCCGGGTATCGGGCCACTTTGTGCTTTCATGTTGTCATCGGTAATGACCGACTTGGCCTTGGCACTCGTACTTTTCTTGTTTTTTCGGGCGATTTCACCAAGGGATGGGGTTGAATTGTCGGTGTCCGATGATTGGCCAAACATCGGCTGCACAAGACTAAACAAAAAGGCAAGTCCGAAGGTTGGAAGAAGCGCGCGCTTCCAAGTCATGAAACCTCTAGTCGCCTGGGCAAAAAAGTGGCAACTTCTGAGGATAAGTCAGAATGCCGGACAGTTTCAGATTACTTCTGTTATAAGTCGTTCGTTCCGGGTGTTATCGGGGAGATCACTGACTAAACGGAGCAGTTGCGTGCTTTGCCGCGAGAACTTAGCTACCTAGTACGCGAAGCCGTCGGGCTGGCTGACGGCACCCACGCGCACGTAGTGGTCGATGAAGTCATGTCCAGCGGCCAGAGCTTTGCGATTGACTTCGATCAGTTCCACACGCCTGATCTTCGTCTTTAGCACTCCTTCGGCAGTGGCGGGAAGTAAGCACTCCGTATCCTCAAGAAGCGCTCCCAGCATCACGATGTTGGTTGCCTTAGTCGAACTCAGTTTGTCGGCGATTTGCGATGCGGGCAAGCAGATGATACGCGCCTGCGGGAGTGCGAAATCGGCTGGCAATGCATCGGCGTTGTAGAGGATCAGCCCGCCAGGGGCGACCTGCGACGCAAATTTGTGGAGCGAAATTTCGTTCATAGCGATGAGCACGTCAGGGTGCGAGATCAGCGGCGATCCAATGCGTTCCTTCGAGAGGCAAACGTGGCAGTGCGCGCTTCCGGAACGCATTTCCGGCCCGTAGGAGGGTAACCAGCTGACTTCCAGACCTTCACGCATGCCCATCTCGGTGAGAAGCTGGCCCAGAAGCAGTACGCCTTGTCCTCCGAATCCTGCAATCTTGATTTCGAAATTCTTGAAGTGATGTTGATGCTTCACTGGCTGAGCATCCGCATGAGATTCTTTCCGTTTCATGTCCAGAACTTCAGGTATGGAAAGACGCGGCACGACGGCATTCTGCACCGGCTCGTGCTGCTTGTCTTTGAATACGTTCAGGGGGAAGTTGGGAATCATCGTTTCCGCCACCCATTTGCGGGCTTCGACCGGGTCTTTGGCCCATATCGTCGGGCAAGGCGAGAGAATTTCGACGAATGAGAATCCGGTACCATTGCGCTGGATTTCGAGCGCGCGCCGAACGGCCTTTCGCGCTTTCATGATGTTCTTGTTGTCGGAGAGCGCAACGCGTTCAACGTAGACTGGCGCTTCGAGGCCTGCAATCAGCTCCGCCATGTGCAACGGAAAGCCCTCATTGACAGGGCGGCGTCCCCACGGAGAAGTTGTACTGCGCTGTCCGACAAGCGTTGTAGGAGCCATCTGACCGCCTGTCATGCCGTAGATGGCATTGTTCACGAAGAAGACGGTGATCTTTTCGCCGCGATTGGCAGCATGGATGATCTCCGCCGTTCCGATGGCAGCGAGGTCGCCGTCGCCCTGGTAGGAAATCACGATTTTGTCGGGACACGCGCGCTTGATGCCGGTCGCACTCGCCGGAGCGCGGCCGTGCGCTACCTGAACGTTGCCAACGTCGAAATAGTAGTAGGCGAAGACGGAGCAGCCGACTGGGCTGACAAAGATCGTCTTGTCCTCAATACAGAGGTCATGCAGTGCTTCGGCGATCAGCTTGTGCACTACACCATGTCCGCAGCCGGGGCAATAATGCGTTTGCTGTTGTAGGTCCGCCTTCCGTTCGAACTTTTCGTAAAAGACTGGCGACTTGGTATGGCTGACTGTGTAACCGGCCGCCAGGATTTCCGCTTCTTTCACGTCGGTCTTCGTCTCGGTTGGCATATCTATCCCTTCGTGCGCCAGGGCGCCGCTCTACACCAGCGCCATCATGCGCTGCATTAACTGGGAATGGATTTCCTCGACTGTCGGCACATTGCCGCCAGCGCGTCCGTAGAAATCTACCGGCACCTTGCCGTTGACGGTAAGGCGCACGTCTTCGAGCATCTGTCCGTTGCTTAGTTCGACAACAAGAATCCGGCTGACTTTCTGCGAGGCTTCCAACAGAGCTTGCTTCGGGAAAGGCCATAGTGTGATCGGGCGGAACAGCCCTGCCTTCAGCCCTTCGCGGCGTGCCATCTCAATCGCCGAACGCAGAACGCGGGACGTGATGCCATAACCCACCAGCAACACTTCGGCGTCGGCGGTTTCGAACAGCTCATGCCGCGGCTCGACTCGCGATGCACGAATGTATTTCGCTTCCAGCTTGCGGACATGTTCTTCCAGCGCATCGGGCTCGAGATAAATCGAACTGATCAGGTTCTTGCGAGTCTCGGGCGTTCCTTCCACTGCCCACGGACGCTCGGGAACATTCACTTCGCGGTATTCCAGGTCGAGAGGTTCCATCATCTGGCCAATAAAACCGTCGGCCATGACAACCACCGGATTGCGGTACTTGTCCGCCAATTCGAAAGCGAGCATGGTGAGATCGCACATTTCCTGCACAGAGGCGGGGGCGAGCACGATGTTGCGATAGCAGCCGTGTCCACCCCCTTTCACCATGGCAAAATAGTCACTTTGTTCGGGGGCGATATTGCCGAGGCCGGGGCCGCCACGCACGATGTCGACGATTACGCACGGCAGTTCCGAGCCGGCGCAATATGAAATGCCCTCTTGCATCAAGCTGAGGCCGGGGCCGGAGGATGCGGTCATGACGCGAGCCCCGGCCGCAGCTGCGCCGTACACCATGTTGATGGCGGCGACTTCGCTCTCCGCCTGCAGAAAGGTGCCGCCGATCTGGGGCAAATAAAGAGCTGCCGCCTCGGCGACCTCGCTGGCCGGAGTGATGGGATATCCGTAGTAGGCGCTGCACCCCGCGAGGATGGCGCCTTTCACAATCGCGACATTTCCCTTACAGAGCTGCCGCATGTGTTTCTCCTTGCGATAACGGTTTCTGGGGTGGTGCCAGACGATAAACGGTGATGGCTCCGGGCTCGGGGCAACAGTAGAAGCAGATTCCGCAGCCCGTGCAGCCTTCCCCGATGTACACGGCCGGATGTACTCCGTAAGCGTTCAACTCCGAACGTAATAGCAGGCATTCGGGGGGGCAGGACTCGACGCAGAGTCCGCAGCCCTTACACTCCTCGGGATCGATCAATATGTTGCCGCGTGCTGGTCCTGCCATGTTTCACCTCGCTGTTGCCTGTGCCTGTGGACGCTGCAACCACTTGGTCTTCTCACAATATTCGTAGAGCTCGTCGCGAAACTTCGGATGCGCGATTTCGATCAGTGACTGGGCGCGCTCGCGGATCGACTTTCCGTGTAACTGGGCGACGCCAAACTCCGTGACCACGTAGCGGACCAGGCCGCGCGAAGTGACCACGCCGGCTCCGGGGCTCAGCATGGGAACGATCCGTGAAATGGTTCCGCCCTTGGCGGTCGAAGAGATGGCGATGATTGGCTTGCCGCCCTTAGAACGTGAGGCGCCACGAAGGAAGTCGACCTGTCCGCCGATGCCGCTGTAGAACTGGTTGCCGATCGAGTCTGAACAAACCTGCCCGGTGAGGTCGACCTGCAATGCGGAGTTGATGGCAACCATCTTGTCGTTACGGGCGATGTAGCCTGGGTCATTGACGTAAGAGGTCGGGTGGAATTCGAAGATGGGATTGTCGTCGACGAAGTCGAACATCTTCTTCGATCCGAGAATGAATCCGACGATGATCTTGCGTGGCTTGAAGTTCTTGCGCTCGCCGTTGATTACCCCCGCCTCGATAAGCGGAATCACTCCGTCTGAAACCAGTTCGCTGTGAACGCCGAGGTCCTTGCGATCACTCAAGAAAGAAAGCACGGCGTCCGGAATGCCGCCGATGCCGGTCTGCAGCACTGAACCGTCTTCGATCAGGCCCGCGACATTGCGGGCAATGGCGGTGTGCATCTCAGTGACGACGGGCTTCTTCAATTCGCAAAGCGGACGCGAGTATTCCACGATGGCGTCCATTTCATTGACGTGCACAAAGCTGTCGCCGTAGGTACGCGGCATCTGGTCATTGACCTGAGCGACGACGTAGCGCGCTTCCTTGACGGCGGTAAGGGTGGTATCCACACCCACGCCGAGGCTGCAATAGCCGTGCGCGTCGGGAGGAGAAACCTGGGTCAGGACGACATCGATGGGCATCGCGCCGCTGGTAAAAAGGTCTTCTATCTCGCTGAGGTAGATGGGGGTGTAGTCGGCGCGGCCATCGTTGATAGCATCGCGCACGTTTCCACCGATAAAAACGGCGTTATGGCGAAAGTGTCCGGCCATTTCGGGCGCCACATAGGGAGCCGTGCCCATGGTCATCATGTGCACAATCTCCACGTCCTCGACGTGCGGTCCCCTGTGCATCAGTGCTTCGACCAGCGTTTCCGGCTCCGCACAGCCCGGCTGGATGTAGACGCGCATCCCCGATTGCACACAGCGCAGCGCTTCTTCGGGTGTCCTTAGTTTTTTCTTGTATTCAATTTCCCAAGACATCTTTCTCTTTCTCCTGGCTCACTTCGTGGCGCCGGCGTGAGGCATTTCATGCGCGTACAACGCGCGTTCGTGCCCGATGGCGGCGTAGTAAATTGCCCGATCAAAAAACTGTTCCAGTAGCTGTAGCATTTCGAGCTCACCGAAAGCTTCGGTTGGACGCTCAATCACTGACTCTCTCTTGAGGAAGTCCCAGAGATTCTCTTTGGTGAGAAGGATCGTCCAAATCAATTCGCTGATCGGCACTCCCTGGTGAGCGCGCTTGGTACCGATCTCCTCGTAGCGCTGTTCGATATCGAAGACGGATTTTCCCAGAAGCCATTCGCCCAAATGGCGATAGATCTCATATGCGCGCTGCTTGAGTTCCTCAGGGGGCACGTTGCGATAGGAGCGTGTGAGCTCGGAGTTCTGGACCTTTTCCAATAGCCCTGAGGCCAGCGAATCGGAGTTGGTTTCGATTAGACGGACGAGTCGGTAGGTAAGCATCATGACCGTCTCCTAACTTTCCTCCAAGGCCAGTTTCGGCTGTCGGGCTATGAGCAGCCGTGATTGATAGCACGTGCGCTGGTGACCGGGATCACAGCGGCAACCTGTTGGGTTATCAAGGAGTTGGTGAAAATCAACCCCAATCCTAAACCGACCGTTCGGAAGGTTGATTTCTCCTCTCGAGCTCTTTCCAAAAGCAAGTGGACGGTGAACCCGGCTTGCATTGCTTGTTCTCGGGATAGAAAATGACTGGCAAGAAACGGGTAGTCTCATGCCAATTCAACGATCTCTGGCCCGCTTCGGGCTGGCAGCAATTGTGTTTTCGACGACGTTTTGTGCCCTGAATGTTCAGGCACAATCGAAGTCGACATCTACGCCGGCGGCGCCTGTCGATAAGACGATCGAAGTTTCTCCCTCGAAAGACTGGGTCGATACCGGTATCGACCTGCACGTTGGAGACACAGTGACGATAGCCGCGTCGACGACCGGAACTGGGGACAATCTTTGCGATCCGCAAGGACTAGCGACTTCTTCGAACTCAACAAAGTTGCCACTCGCCTCGGCGCTGCCGGGATCGCTGATCGGGAAGCTTCAGAAAAACGCCTCTCCGATATTCGTTGGCGCTAACCGGCAGTTGAAGATTGCCGAAGCCGGCCATCTTTACCTTGGATCGAACCTGAGCGGCCCATCGAACTGTGCGGGAGAATTTTCCGCGCAAGTTCGCGTTACGCCGACCACGAACGATGCCGTTTCGATGAAGTCGAAACTTGCCAGCGCCGCGCAGATATGGCTGTCGGGACAGTTGGGAAGGTCGAATGAGCAGCCGAATCCCAATGCCAGTGCTGTGAGCAATCCGGGAAGCGGGTCCGCGGTCAACACAAGCGCTCCAGGAACAGCTCCATTGAAGGCACTCGCCGTTTCCAAGGTGCCGCTCGACACCAGTCTAGGCAAGCAACTGGAGACCTTGCCGCGGAGAGTGTCGGACGAATTCAAGAATCCGGGTGACATGGCCAACTTCGTTTTGATCGGCTCCGAAAAACAGGTACAGGATGCGCTCACAGCTGCCAATTGGCACGTGGCCGATACCTCGACGCCGGGCGCAGTTGCTCGCGCGATTCTGATGGCGACGCAGAAGCAGGATTATCTGCAAATGCCGATGAGCCAGCTTTACATGTTCGGGCGTGTGCAGGATTTTGGATACGAGATGGCAGAGCCGTACGCGATGGTCGCCAGCCGCCACCACTTCCGTATTTGGAAGGCGCCCTTCACCTACCAGGGCAAAGAGGTTTGGGTAGGAGCGGGCACGCACGACATCGGATTCGAAAAAGATCAACGGAACGGCAAAATCACTCACAAGATCGATCCCACCGTCGACGGGGAGCGCGACAACATTGGCGACTCGCTGCAGCAGGCTGGACAAGTGCGAGTCATGAGCTACTTCACGCCCGCGAGTCCGGTACTCGAATCAAGAAATGCCACTGGTGGAGGGTTTCACTCCGACGGCCGTCTGCTTGTAATCTTCCTGCAGTAAAACCCTCCTGGTAAGAACACGCCTGGCGGCGAATCCAAAAAGTGTGGCGCTACTGCAGCTTTGCGTATTCTGCTTTGGCCTCGTGGAGGAGCGGCAGATCGGGATCGGCGTCCTTCCACGCGGCGAGGAAGTTTTGATAGGCGATGCGCGCTTTCGCCATGTCGCCCTGCTTCGCGTAGATGCGGCCCATTTCCAGTTGCGCCAAAAAGAGCGTGTAGTCGGGACCGTGCAGGGCATGCCAATCGAGGATCTTTTGGAAATCTTGTTCCGCCTCGGAGTAGCGCCCCATCTGCTCGTAGGCCAGGCCCCGAGCATAGAGAATGCCGGTGGCGGCGCGCAGATAAAGTGCAGCGGTGTTGAGCAGATCAAGAGCCTTGTCCGGAGATTTCCGCGAATCCGACTTCAGGTAGACTACGGCGCGGATCATTGGAACCGCGACGTTTTGCGCGATGGTGTCGGTCGGATGCGTGCGTTGAATTTCGTCTGACAGTGCAAGAGCTTTCTGGTCCTGGCCGGTGACCGCGAGCGCGAGAGCACTGTCCCACAGCACGTTCATGGTGCGGGAGGCGTTCAACGCTTCATTTACGTCGCGGATGGCATCGTTCTTGTTGCCGACGACGGCTTCGAAACCGGCGAAATCGGATTCAATTTCCGCGCCTCCCTGCAGGTGCATTCGGTTAAGGCTCTCTTCGAGCTGGCGCGCGTAGTCGCGGCCAGCGCGCAGTTGCCCGCGAGAGCATGCGACGCCCATGCGGAATTTCATAGCGCCAACCTCGCCATCGGGAGTTTTGGCCCCAAGGTCGAGATTTTTTTCAGCATCGGCCTCCTTGCCCTGAGCCCAATCGAGGCTCGCCAGCATGAGAGTCATGCTGCCACCCGGTTTGACCTGCAGCCCGGCGTTGATCGTTGCGCGTGCTTCGTCGAGGCGGTTTAGACCGACATAGGCGAGGGCAAGGTTCTCATAGGCGCTCATGCTGTCAGGGGAAATCTCTACCGCATGCTTCGCGTTCGGCAATGCATTGTCGAACTGTCCCAGAGTGTTGTAGATATTCGCCAGATTGATATACGGAATCGGATCGTTCTGGTAGGTCTGGCGATACATCTCGAGCGCGGTAATTCCTTTGTCCAGCTGACCGCTGTCAGCGAAGTAGTGCGTGGTGATGTAGAACTTCTCGCGCTCGCTGGCACGATCGCGCAACTCAAAGGCCTTCTGGCGGTTGCGCTCAGAGACTTCGGTCTGACCAAGATTGTTATAGACCGCGCCCAGGCGCGCGTATGCCATGGCAAAATTCGGATCAAGTTCGACGGCTCGCTGGTAGTGCGGGATAGCGCCCAATTCGTCGCCCGAATTGTGCTTCATATCGCCCATGGTGAGTGACTTCAGGGCCTCGAGCGAAGAGGTGGTCGCTTGCGAGAGCGGCGTGTCGTACTTTTGGACGGAAGCGAGTGATTCGCCAAGCTGACCGCGCAATTTGGTGGCAGCTCCATGAAGCGCGTTCAGCACATCTTCCTTTCGGTCAGCCTGCACCTGCTGGCGCCCAAGAGAGTCTCCCGTGGCGATGTTGGTGGCGTCGAGAGTGATAGCGTATTGTCCGCCGACGCTGTCGATGCTTCCGGTCAGCATGGCTTTGATACCGTCGCGCAGACATATCTCCTTACCGATGTCGGTGGTGACGCGCTCATCCGGAGCGCGCCCCATGAACTGCAACGTCTGACGGATCTTCTGCTCGGGGAAGACGTTGAGGTAGGGCGACTGGCCGAGGTCCACGATCAGGGCTTTCTTCAACGCTCCATCGAAGACGGGGTCCGCGGTGGTGTTGACGAAGTCCGTGATCAGGATAGAGTCCCTCTCGGTGAGCGCTTTGCCACGCTTCAGGAAAACCGTGACCAGCCCTACAGCGACAAGCAGAACCAATGCGATGGGAACTACCCATCCCGGGAGTTTTTTCTTCTGGGGAGGACGATAGCGCAGATTCCCACTCGAACTTGCTACAGCGAGTATCGAATCCGACTCGGAATCGCGTTTCAGCCGCTTCAAATCAGAGCGCACTTCGGCGGCGCTCTGATAACGAAGCTCGCGGTCCTTCTCCAGCAGTTTGTTGAGCACTTCTTCGAGATGAGGAGGCAGATCCGGATTGAGACGCACCGGAGGTGTGGGCGGACGATTCAGAATCGCCTCGAAGATTACCGCCGAGGTATCTCCACGAAAGGGGATCGAACCAGTCGCCATCTCGTAAAGCACAGCGCCGAACGAGAACAGGTCGGTGCGAGCGTCGAGTTCCTTGCCACGAGCCTGCTCGGGGGACATATAGGCGACGGTTCCCACAGTGGACCCGGGACTGGTCAGGAGAGGTTCATCGACCGTGGCCATGGTGCCTACTGTGGTAGCGGCGAGAACCGATGATTGCACAGCGCGCTTGGCAAGGCCGAAATCCAGAATCTTCGTCTGGTTTCTCTTGGTTACGAAGATGTTAGCTGGCTTGATGTCTCGATGAATGATTCTCTTCGAATGGGCGGCATCAAGCGCGTCCGCCATCTGAATTCCAAGGTCGAGAAGCAGGTCAAGAGGGAGCGCGTGCCCATTGATGCGATTCTTCAGGGTCTCGCCTTCCAGCAACTCCATGGCAATAAAATGACGGCCTTGGTCCTGGCCGATCTCGTAGATCGTGCAGATATTAGGGTGGTTCAGGGCAGATGCGGCGCGGGCCTCGCGCTGGAAGCGATCGAGAGCGCCTGGATCCTTTTCCGTCTCCGGAGGAAGGAATTTGAGAGCCACGTGGCGACCGAGGCTGAGGTCTTCCGCCTCATAGACGACGCCCATCCCACCACCGCCAAGCTGGGAGATAACGCGATAGTGAGAGACGGTCTGCCCGATCATGCGCGATACGGCTCCTGGGGAGAGACAAATCGATGTTAGAGGGCGTCTCGGGTCAAGTCAAACAACGGTACACCTTGATTCCCAGTACGATGCGTCCAAGACAAAAGTTCGATTACCGGTTGAAAAAATCTTTGTATGACTGCCCCATGCGGCCAACTCAATCTGTATTGCTGTTTTGTTAGGGATCGTATGGAGATTGTGGAGGGGATTTGAAACCCAGTCAGTTCTTTGGTTCGGGAACAACGTCGATCACGACTGCTTTGCGGTATTTCTCATCATTCACTGTTGAGGATCTTTACAGCGACTTTGTTGGCACGGCAAATGGTTGAAAGAGATTGAGATCCTTCCGGTGCCCATCACTTAACCCCACGTCTTACATAATGTCGCTGTTGCGATCCTCTGCAGTGCGTTGTGGCAGGCTTCAGCAGCCTTGCCGTTTCTAGTTTTTCGAATTCCCACGCAACCGTCTTAGATAGCAGCACCTTGCTCGGCAACCGCAGTGAAGTTCTGGACGTCGGAGGGATTTGGCATGCCTGTTGCCTTAGCAAGAGTGGCGAGCGGCCTCAAAAGTAGAGAGCCCTCAAGGCAGAGGTAGGTTATGACAGTCATTCTAGTTCTTCTTACATTCGCAACATTTCTTGTGATCGATCATTTCTACAGTCGCGGCAGAGTGGTCGCACAGCCCGCACTGAGGAGTTCGAAACGTGAACCGAAAGCGGTGCCAATGCCAAGTTTGGTCGGCGGCTTTAAAGTGCCGGAAAATCTCCGGTTTCATCCCGGGCACACATGGGCGCTGAGCGAGAGTCCGAGTCTGGTGCGAATCGGAATGGACGATTTCGCCTCGAAGCTCATAGGCAAGGTGGAACGGATCCAGCTTCCACAACGCGGACAATGGATTCGCCAGGGACAGAAGATCGCTACCGTGTATCGCGATGGAACGGCAGTCGATATGGTTTCGCCGATCGAAGGCAGCGTGGCCGACGTCAACGATCAGCTGATGCAGGACCCCAACCTGGCGCACAAGGATCCTTATGGCGAGGGCTGGATGCTAACCGTTCAGTCTCCGGATGCGAAGACAAACTTCCGCAATCTGCTCGGTGGAGCGCTAGCACGCTGGTGGACGGAAGAGTCCGCGGGCCGCTTGCAGAGGAAGATGCCAATCCTTGCCGGAGCACTGGCACAAGATGGCGGCGTCGCCATGGACAATCTGACAGATCAGATTCCGAATCAGGAGTGGGCAGTAATCGCGAAGGAATTCTTTCTCTCCTAGGTCTGATGAAGGCTCGCGCAAAGCGCGCTCGCCACATGACCTCCTGACACCGTCCGCCCGGGAACCATCCCGGGCGGTGGTGTTTTTGGGGGCAGGTGGAAGGTGAAAGATAACAATTAACAACTATGAGCACAGAAAAGAATTCTCTGTTCCGCGTTCTCAGTTCTCTGGAAAAGCGGAAAAGCGAAGACGAGACAGCACTCCGCGTGCATGCAATCATGGATGGACGTGAACGAAAACGAGAATTTATGAGCGTTCAAAACTCGCGCTTACTTGTCGGTGGAGTCACTCTGCGCCTCGCCTGGTGGCGCGAGCGGTAGCCGCGATGCTCCACTGAGAAGATCGCGTTCCTGAGAAGAAAACATGCCTTTGTAGCGATCGGAATTGATGAGGTCATCGCGCTGCTCTGGGGTCAGGTCGCGCATTTCACGAATCGCACCGGTCACAGCGCGACGGCGGTCGGGAGGCAATTCGCGGATTTGCTGGAATAGTTGCCGAGCCTGTTGCTTCTGAGGTGGGGTGAGATGTTCCCAGGTCTCCATCCGGCTAAGCAGGCGCTCCTGTTGTTCCGGAGACAGGCTGGAGAAGTGTTCAAGCCTCTTGCGGAGGAGAGCCTGTTGCCGAGGTGGCAACTGCTGAAATTGCGGATCGTTTTCGAGCGCCTTGCGCTGCTCTTCCGGAGGCAAGTCTTTGTAACGGCGGAGCCAGTCACCCGCGTGGGGTTTGGCAGCACGGTTCGCCTGACGGGCTGCTTTGCCTTCTTTCTTTACTTGATTGGATTCTTTGGGCTGCTCCTGATGCATCTCGATTGGAGCATTTGCCTTGGGGAGTGCGTGTGGCGCGGGTGCAGGCGCGCGGCGCTGGGCGAATGCCGGAACAACCATCAGCACGATCACCAACCCAGCCGCGATTTTCCACGTTCGCAACGCCAATCTCACCTTCAAGGATTTGCTGTCACATCATCCTGGACCTGCAACTCATCGAGCACGTCGAAGTCAGCATAGAGCTCGTGATTTTTCTCAAGTGCCTGCAAATCGCCGACGGCTGTGCCGGGCTCGGCAGGTGGACCAGCCACCTCGATCTTGGGTGCTGACGTGTCAGGGAAGAGAGCGTCGCGATTGGTGATCACCAGGCCTCCCGCCACGATCACGGCCGCAAGCGATCCGGCCAGCGCAGGACGTCGAATCCAGTGCAGCCAACTATGCGCGGGACGCGCAACTTCTTCGCGCATTCGCGCCTGCAGGCGGGTATCGAAATACGGCGAGGGATCGGACACCTGCCATTCGTCAAGCAGGGCCATGGTTTGACGGAAGCCTTGCAGCTTGGCCGCGCAGGCGGAGCAGGCCGAGATATGAGTTTCTATCTCGGTGCCGTGCGCGTTCATGCCCGCAGCCACGTCTGGCAGCAGTTCGCGAACTTCATTGCAATTCATACAACTCCCCTGACATCTACTGCTACTTCACCCAAACAAACTCTTTCAGCTGTTCGCGCAGTGTCTCGTAAGCGCGAAACAGAAGCGACTTCGTCGCCGATTCGCTGAGTTTTAAGACTTCCGCGATCTGGCGATAATCCATCTGCTGATACTTGTGCATGATCACAGCCATGCGCTGGCGTTCCGGCAGCGCGTGAACTTTCTGACGAATTGCCGCCACTCGCTCGGCGCGGAGAATGCGTTCTTCCGCACTCGCCGCATCGTCGGCGAGGTCGGGAGTGTTTCCGGTTTCCCGATCGGGCTCATCGAGGCGCAACGTGTTTTCGGGACGTTCATGTCGCGTGTCGCGCGCATGATTGACGGCTAAGTTCGTCGCGATTCGGTACAGCCACGTAGTGAACTTCGCGCTCGCCTCGTAAGTCTCGCGGGAACGGTACACGCGGAGAAAAACCTCTTGCGCTAGTTCCTCAGCGGCGGCCGGATTGTGGCACATACGATACATAAAGCTGACGATCGGCCGGCGGAACTTCTGCACGAGAAAACTGAAGGCGGCTTCGTCGCCGGCCTTCACTTGCAGCATTACTTGGGCTTCAGTGAGCGATTCGAAGCCACTCGCACGAACAGCTTCGGCGATCGACTGCGATCCCGGCCCAAAGTCTAGGAGACCCCGGTCGATGGCTATGCTGCTCACATTCTTATCAACCCCGTTAGGCGGGGAAAGTTGCGCCTGCTGGTCGGAACTGCCAGGGGAGGAAGTCTTTTCCCTTGAGTCACTTGCGAAGCGGCTTTGCGTGCTCTCGGAGTCCAGCATGGGAGAGGGGCTGGCAGAAAGGCTAATCGCGTCTAGGGACTGGGTCAAGGGGCTACACGATAGGAGCCTTAGCCAGTGTGCCGCGCGCGATGGCGTTGTAGATACGGCACTACAGGATTTGCCCTATTCCAATGACGCTAAGTCGTCGGGCATCATACGTGTGCTCTTTTGGACCCTCCTTAATGCTCTCGACATACCAAATCCGATCTCTGTGTGCCCGAGTAATGCCCGAACCGGACGGGCCTGAATTTGGAGAGGCCATATCGCAACTGCGCCACGCATTGAATCAGCATCACCGTGAGAGTCTGCACAAGCGGAATGGACACGCCAGCCTGGAGGCATTAACGAAGAAGCGTCGGGCATCGCGACGACCACCGCCAGTCGCCAGCGAACAGCTGTGACGCTCCGCAAGAGGCGCGCGTAGCCAAAGGGGGTGGGCGCCATCACATCCTTCCCCGTGATACACGCCCAGCTGCGCGCGCCACCCGTGCTTCTCTACGCACACTTCCAGATATCTTTCTGGATCAGCGCCACGCTTTCCCGTACCTAAGGCTACTTTTCAGAACTCAGAAAGTATTAGCGAGGACGGCGTCTGCCTCGGGATTAAACTTTCGCGGAATACAGGTTTCTCCCCTGTCCGATAGGGGTTTTGGTCTGGAACAATACCCTCCGGTGAGCGAGTCACGCAGTGTCCAGCAAATCCCCCAAGATCAAGGATCTTTGCGAACAGATTTCCAGGGCCAACGAGAGCGAACTCGCAGGCCTGATGGCCGAGTTAAGGAAAACTCTCCAGGAGCACTACGAAGAAACCCGTAAGTTGATGACAGCCTCGTACCCCCTCCGTCGTCAGAAACCGTCTGACCGGGATTCGTCGAAAGAAGAAGAAAGCAATTCGAAATAAGGTCTGACCGGCGGCGAGGAAGTTTGAACATCCTTTCGTAACCAATTTCGAAAAACTGCGGAGCTGCTTTTGTTAGGGTCGCGACCGACACACTGCTGTCCTCCTGCTACGCTCAGTGCATTCACGCCCAAGATAGTCTGTGCCGGTTCAGCTCATTGTTCGTGGCTGGCGACGAGGCGTACTCGCGACGCAGGAGACCTATGGACGGTGGGAAGAAACAACGGCTGTTCGAGCTGTGCGAGGCAGCCGCCAATGAGCAGAATGCACAGCGATTACTGAAGCTGATCCAGGAAATCAACCGCTTGCTCGAAGATCAAGAACGGCAGTTGAAGGATCAAAGAAAGCCGGAAAAGACTTAGGACGGAGCCAGTGGGCACTTGCAAGCTTGTAAGTGCCCACCGTCGTAGAACCCCGGTCTTCGCTCAAGTGCTCGACCGCGCTGCAACGTTATCACCACCCAACGGGCGCCCTATTTTGGAGGTTCTGCTCAAGCGGCGCTCGGCCTCGCCAGTCCCTGCTTATATCCGAGAGATTCAGCCCCTACTGATTCGCGAACTTCCGTGAGGCGGGCCAGTGAGAAGGCCGCTATTGCGATGAGGAGATCACGAACAGCAACGTCGAGGAAAGAACCCATCATTACCAGGTTTAAAGCAATTCCTACCAGCCAAGCGGCCGCAACATACGCTCCCAGCCGAGTCCAACGAGTAAGAATCGCAATTCCCACAATCATTTCAATGAGCCCTACCGCGCGCATGAACGCCCCCGCGCTGATCGGTATGACCCGCAGCGCCAGTGGATTGAGATACATTGTCCAATTGGTAAGCAGGTTGAAAAACTTGTCGAGACCGGCGAGAAAGGGTGCGACACCCAACGCAATCCTCAAAGCCCACCAGGTCGAATTCAGTCGTTGATCCATCACTTCTCCTTTGCCTGAAGGAGTTGCCACAGGGGTCGTTGGTTACAAATTGGAAGGATACGCTGTAACCAATCGTGGAATTCGCCACTCTATGATCTTGGATGATCTTGTAGTAAGGACCATTTATGGCTGATGAAGTCCTCGCGGTGAAAAGCGGTGCGGCGTTGTCGGATGAAGAACTCGTGGAGCGCATCCTCGCTGGAGATACGGCACTCTATGAAGTGGTGATGCGACGTTACAATACTCGCCTGTACCGCGTGGCGCGAGGCATCCTGAAGAATGATGGCGAGGCCGAGGACGTCATGCAGGACGCTTACGTAAGGGCATTTCAAAACCTCGGTCAGTTCGCAGGGCGCGCCAAGTTCTCAACCTGGCTAACCCGCATTGCAGTTCATGAAGCCCTAGCACGTGTCCATAAGGGTAGACGGTTCGACGATTGGGACAATATGAATTCGGAGAAACAAGACGAAGTTGCGCGGACCCACTTACAGCCAGACCCCGAATCGGAGACGGCCTCCGTGGAGATGAACAAGATCCTCGAACAAGCGATTGAAAGCCTGCCTGAGCAGTACAGAGCAGTGGTGATGATGCGCGACGTGGAAGAGATGACGACCGCTGAGACCGCCGAGTGCCTCTCACTCACAGAGGAGAACGTGAAGGTTCGACTGCACCGTGCGCATGAGATGCTTCGAAAGCAGCTTTACGAAAACGCTAGAATTTCGGCGGCGAACGCCTTTCCATTCCACGCCAGCCGGTGCGATCGCGTAGTGGCGAACGTCTTCTCCATCATCGGCGCGAACTGACCAGTTCGCCTTGACTTTGGCGAGTGCAAGGAAGGTCGATCCATCTACAGGATTGAGGGTAGGAAAAAACGCACCTCCAGAGTGGATTTTGTGGCGAGCCTACTTTTGACGGACGGGAACCTTTTTCTCTTTGGCATCTAGGACCTCAATCATTCGGGCCACGAGAGCGGACAGACGCTTGGAATCTTTTTCCACCTGAATCTTGTCATTGAGGGCCTTCAATTCCTTGTCATTAGGAGTATCCGCCATATCGCTATTCCTCAAGAGTAGGTTTAGCAGTTTACGTTCCACGCAATAACTTTTGGAAGCGCCAAGATGCGCCAGATGTTTGTGAATCGCGGTCTCTTCAAACATCGCAGATTCGCGCTTCGCAATTTTTCGAATCGCATCCAGCGTTGTCATGCAGCGCTAGAGTCGCGGGGGACGCGAGAGAATCGGCAGGTTACAACATCATGTGAGGACTTCAGGTCAGGGCAGAATCAAGGACTCGGGGGCAAGAACTGTAATGCGACCCCGCTCCTTTGAAAGCTTTCCTTCGCGTTCCCACTGCGAAATCAACCTACTCGCTGTGAAGACGCTGATATCGGAGAGTGAACTCAATTGTTCGTTAGTAATGTCAATCACGACTCCCGACGAGTGGACATTACCCACTTCCGTTGCTAGTTGACGAAGCGTGTGCGCAAGCCTCGACTCAGCGCTCTCAGCAAACAGCCTTGTGTGCCGCTTCATGTATGTCCCAAGGTATTGCAGCGCTAAACGGAAACCATTCTCGGTAAGCAAAGGGTATACCCTGGTCAGGTTGCGCAGAGTCTGGTGACTCCAGGCCAAAAACTCGCAATCAGAAACGGCTTCGGCACTTGCCATGTAGGCTGGGGGATGCTCCAGCAGTGAGACCAGTCCTATGACATCCCCTGGAACCGCCCACAACAAATTCACTTCTGAACCGGACTTAGTCGAAACATAAAACCGCGCTCTTCCTGATCGCAGAAGGAACAGGTGGTCTGATCGTTCCCCTCGGGTCGTAAGATTCTGCTGTGCTCGCGAACGGCGGACTTGTGCGGCTCCAAGAATGGCCTGGAGCGCAGAATCGTTCAAGCCGGCAAACAGCTTTGCTTTCAGGACGGCGACCGAGGTGGTTGCGGAACTACTCATGATGTTGGAACACCGCTGATCTGCCTCTCTATGCTCCTCGCCATTCAGGAAGAGCCAATACTCGAACCTTAGCGCGTCCTGGAGCGCTAGCGACAACTGGCAAACATGCCAGTACGCGCGGAGGGCGTAACGGATAGCTGACTACAAGTCTTGATGCGCTCATCCAGTGCGGCGGTCCCTACTATCATCGGTAGTTGCCAAACGAGGCTGGTTGTTTTAGGATGTCGGGCGATTCGCTTCCCCCGCGCCACGCTGAAGCTGATCATCGGGCCGCGTCGCTGATGCCTTCCCCTGAAAACTCAGGATGCGGCCCCTCAGGTTAGAAAACATGGTGGGCTCCTCGTATGAAAAAGAAGCGCAAGAAGCTAAGCGGCAGAGTACAGAAGGTAATTAAGCCAGCCATTCCTGGAGAGAGTGAGAAGGCGCAGATCGGCATCGAAGAAGCCGAGGATCTGTATCGAGAGATCCGGGTCGAGAACGAATTGACAGACGAGAGCGGCGAGAAAGCCCGCCTTAAACCCGGGGCGGAAGTCGATGTGATTATTGAGGCAGACTCCGATTCAACAACGAAGAAACCAGACTGGCCCAAGGACGTTGGCTAACGGGCGACGAGGCTTCGAATGACAGGGGTTCGTGTAACGACTGAACTTTAGGCGCATTTGGCTTTAGCCGATGGTATTTCCCGTAGCCAGGTCAGCCGAAGCAGCGCATTTTCCGCTTCGTAGACCTCCTCACAAATCTCTCCACGGTTAATAAGCTCTCTTCGCCGGACCCGAATTGCGTCTTCAGCGGCTCTGATGCGCTCGCGCTGCCGTGCGAGATCGGTTTCCACGAGCGCTTCTCGATACAGACTCTGCCATGAATAGTTGGGGGTGGACACGACACACCTGCTTTCCGCCCCTCCCGATTTCACACACTTTGGCGCAGTTTTCTGGAAAATCAATAAAGTTTACAGAGTTTTACAAGATCCCACAAAAGTGCAGGAGCTACGGCGCATGTTGGCGCTTGAGTTTGCAACTGGGCGATGGCAGTTTGATCCCTATTCTGCATTCCTTCTCAGGTCTTAGAGCACGAAGAGCAGGATTCGCGAGGTTTCGATGGAACCAAGAGGTGTCTCGTCTCCGCAGTGGAAACAACTCTATCAAGCGGCAATTCTGGAGACGGATATCAGGCTGCTTCCGCATCGAATCGTGATGGCCGAAAGCGCAATCAGCCACCGTATCAACGAACTCGATTGCAATCCCGACAATGCCTTTGGTGAACGAGACGCACTCGCAAACGCGTGCGTCATGCTTCGGTGTCTCCGCCGATTGGCAGATGAAGGCAAAGCGGCATAAGTCTGCCGGCTTTGACGCCCCAAGCAGCCGAGAACGAATCTTTCAAAGGCGAAGTTGGCTTTGAAGCAGGAATGGTGGGCGCTATAGGATTCGAACCTATGACTTCCACCGTGTGAAGATGGCACTCTACCGCTGAGTTAAGCGCCCGACCCTTGCGGGACAATCACTTCGGGACCGTCCAAAACACCCACCGTACCAAAGCGTACCAAATTTTTTTCATTCACGATACTGCCACCAGTTGTGCTGGTCGGGTTAACTCGGCATAAATAGCCTCCTGCGTTTCTTTGACGCTCGCCTCGATCGGCTGCATGTAGACGTTCACCGTCGTATCGGCTTTCGTGTGCCCAAGGATCGCCTGTACGTCCTTGACGTTCCCCTTCGTCTGGGCGAGCGTCGCGATGGTGCGCCGCAAGACCTGGAAATTGAGCTTCGGTAGCCCCAGTTTCTGGGCGAGCGCTTTCAGCACACGAGCGCGATAGTTGTCGGTGCGGATAACACCGGGTTGCGTGGCCCCGTTTCGCTTCCGCGTGTTCGGGAACAAGAAAGACTCCGGCGCCAGATTGGGAGACTCCTCGTGCCAAAGCCATAGGTCGTTGGCCAATCTTTCGGGGACGTTCACGGTGCGCAATGACTTTCTGGTCTTCCCGTAATTGCGCAGCTTCCCTCGGTAAGCGGTCTGGTTGACGGTCAACGTCTTGGCTTCCATGTCGAAGTCTTTCCAGCGGAGCGCAAACAACTCGCTTGGCCGGAAAGCCTCGGTCATGTCCAAGGTCAGGAGAATACGATCGCGAAGCGACACCGAGTTCAGAACCAACCGTAGCTGGTCCCAGCTCAGGATCGTCCTGTCTACGGGCCTCAGTCCCTTCGGCAGGATGAGCCTGCGCGCCGGATTCTTCCTGATAAAGTCCTGGTCCACCATCATCGCGAAGTTTCCCGGTGCCGTCGTGATCGATGCCGACCAATTCTGGTTAACAATCCCCGAATACGAAGCTCTGGCTAGAGAAGACTGGAGAACAGTCGGTAATCTGACGTACCAAGAGTTGCGATACATTCGAGATCTCACACTGGCTGTCGCAGTTGCACGAAGACTGGACATTGTCCTGGAAACCATGGGAGATCCGGCCCTGAAAGAACTCGTACAGTTACTCAAGCAAGCTGCTTATCAGATTGCGCTAGAATGGCTGGATCGCCCCATCGAAGAGGCTCGGGAAGCCGTCCAGAAACGCGCGAACGAAAATCCAACTCTGGAGGATAACTTGTGGTGTTCTCCTCCAAATCGTGATTTTCCTGACAAGTTCCAGTATCAAAACGTGGATGTGAAGACATTTGCGTTTGAATACGAAAAGAGACTACGAGAGGGCACACATATTTAACAGCACAAGCGGTAATCTGCCGAACTTTAATCTTCAGTGACGTCTTGTTCTCGATCGAGACTGGTTCGGCTCTGCTTTCGTGCCAATTAGGAGCCCGGGATTGCAGAATGATTGCGCTCCCCTCCCCTACTCACGCCCTAGACCACCGAGGTCTACGAGCTGACGCCAAGTAGCGACACTCCAGTATCTCCTCGCAGCACCGGACGTTGGCTACTTGAGCCTGGCGGAACTCCGCCCTGAAAGTCCCCGCCCTCGCGCTTGAACGTGACGCTGGCCTAGCGCTTCGGTTCCGACCAATAACCCGCGACGTCCATCCGTAACATCTTTTTCAATCGATTCGAGCCGGAGTGGGGATGTCCCAACGCAACCGTCGCTGAACGCGAGCCACGGCGAAAAATTTCTTTTTCCAAAGTTGTTTAGCTGAGGGCATTTCCCGCCACTACCCACAAGCGCATTAGGGCCTCCGCCGCCGCGTAAACCTCGCTGCAAAAATCTCGACGACTAACAAGTTCTCTTCGGCGCTGGCTGATCGCATCTTCAGCGACTCTGATACGTTCAAGCTGGGTGGCAATCTCGGTTTCCGGGAGCGCGTCTTGAGACTCCCCCATGAATAGATCTTCAAGTCGAGCGCGTTCCTTCTGGAGTTGGGTTGTCGATTGAGTGAAGTCATGATTCGGCCAAGCTGCTGGCTCTACTTTCAGGTGTAGACTTGCTCCCATTGGCTAGTCTGCCAAGGGGTAGAAGATGATTGTCCCTCTCCTGCTTTTCGTAATTGCGATTGTGCTCGTTGCGATCTTCTGGGAATTGAGCAAGATTAACAACCATCTCAAACAGATGAGGCGCTGTTACCAAGATCCATTCTTGGGTAAAACTCACGGCGATGACACCGATGAAGAGAACGAGTCACCACAGGCGGAGGACGTGAAGATTACGAGAAAGTTGCGAAAAGCGAGACCTTAAGAAAGACCTTTCGCCACAGGTTCAGAATCGTTTACGGAGAAGTGTTAATCACCCTTGCCGATGAGCAGAGCCTTCCCTGCCCGAGCGCGGCGGTGAGCTTAATCCTGAATCTTTCGCACGGCCCAAGGAAACAGAATCATTTCAGCGCCGAGGGCGAATCGCCGCAGGCTCAAGGACAAGGTTGGCGAGAGCTAGGACGGTCTTCTTCAGCGAACAACCACACCTGACACGCATGATTGAATAAGATACGTAGCTAGTCCGCATGCTCTTGACTGTCCGCCGATATAGAGATTCCTTTCCGCTTACGGGAGCGCTCGCTCCGGTGCCACGGTTGGCAGTTGCCAGCAAAACTCAATAGGCCTACTATTGCCCTAATTTTGGGGCGCATCCGACGAGTTGACCGCCTCAGATGGAGTGGCGGGAAATGCCCTCGGACTGGTTGTTGCTGTTAGCGGTAATACAGTTGTGGTTGGAGAGGACTGCTTAAGGATCGGGGACAATCCACATTGCGACACACGCCACCAGGGCGTGGTGTATGTCTACCAAAAGCCTAAGTACGGATGGGGTAACATGGTGCAAACCGCCGAACGGGGATTGCACCTCGTTCTGTTTCAGGACAGCAACCTTCGCAAAGAATTAGGGCTTCGGGCGAGATTCTCGACTCACTTCTAGCGATTCTCTGCCAGCCACACATTCGATGTGCCGGTGGCTTTCCAAATCGCAAGTTTGAGGCCATCAGGAGAAGGAATAGCCCAGCCGAGATTCATTTTGTTTTCACGCAGCATCGGAAGAACTTTGCCGGACAAATCGACTTTCAAGAGAGTCCATTCCCCGGTGGTTTTGAAACCCGTTGTCCACAAGCTGCTCGTCGTTTCGGAGGTGGTGTAGGCAGTCGACCACAAGCTCTTGCCGTCTGCTGACCAATCGAGGGTCATGATTCCCGCCCATCCGCGTAACGGAATACTGCGCTCCTTGGCGTCGAACAAAGAAAATAGCCTGATCGCCGGCTCACCCTGAATGCCAAAATTCCCGGAAAACGCCAATAACTTGCCATCTGGTGAGAGGCTCCAGTTGAAACTGTAGAAGTCACTTAGGCGGACTAGTGCTGCAGGGATTTCTTTGCCTTTACCTTTTACAGGATCAAACGTGAAAAAACGCTCTTCGCCAGGGAAGAGTTCGCTATAGATACACAACGTAGAGGGTAACCTGGCGCACTGGAGATTGTTGATGCCCCTGCCTTTAAGCACTGGTTCCGGAGGACCGCCGCTGAGCGGCAAGCGCATGAGCTGTTGAGTGCCCACAGGGGCGTCTGATTGTGAACTTTGTGTCTCTCCGAATCCGGCGACACCGGGGTGGCTGCTGATATACAACACTGTCGATCCGTCTGGACTTAGTCGCGGTAATGCGACCGCTTTCCTGCCGCCTACCAGCAGTTGTGGCTGGGCCTGATCGATGGCCTGCTCAAAAATATGAAACACACCATCCCTGTTGGAGAAAAACAACACAGACTTGCTATCAGGCGTCCAGGCTGTTGGAAAGTCATACCATTCGTCGGGCGTCAGTAACCGAGGACTAGAGAGTCGAGCACCATGATCGTGAAGCTCAGCGATGTACACATTCGGTTGTAGTATGCGTCGCAGAATGGCCAGCCTTTTGCCATCAGCCGAAACACTGAGACCAGCGATCAAACCATTTCCGTATGTAATGCGCTCTGGAGCGCCCTCCCGCCGCATCGTGCGTACATTCACTCGTAATGCCCAAAGATTCGAGTCGGTCTGGTTCGGAGGCAGCTCTCCGGCTGCGTAGATGATCCGTCCATCGCGCGCCCAAGCCAGAGCTGGGCCGACGTGGCTTGCGATTAGCTCGCTTCGATTCGACGCGAGGTTGAGTACCTCAAGCTCCGTATCAAAACCCCAAAAACTGCCCATCTCATACTCTTGCTTCACGTAGGCTAATTCTTTGCCGTCAGGCGACCAACTCAAGCCGCCCAGAAAACAACGGTTGCATCCCATCAGCTTTTCGGTTTTCTCTCCATCGGCTTGCATAAGCCAGACTTCTGGAGAGCTTCCAAGGCCTCGTACGAAAGCAACTTGTGAACCGTCGGGCGAAACAACTGCCGCAGAACCGTTGTCGGTGAGTAGGTGAGGCGGGCCACCCATAACCGAGATTTTCCACAAACTCACAGCGGCGCTCGTGCTCGTCTGAGCTGTGACAATAAGATGGTTGTCATCGGGGAACCAGCTCTCCGGTTTCGCAATGAATCCTGCAGGTAACAAGATAGGGTGAGTTTCACCCGTATCAACTTGGCGGAGATAAATCCCGGTGCTATCGGCGAAAGCCAAATACTGGCCACTCGCCGAAAGAGCATCGCTGAGCACCGGCACTTCGGATCGGTTTGCGGTGAGGCGGCGCTGAAGTATCCCTGACTCTACTGCAGGACGACGCACGAAATGAAATGCGACCAGAGTCCCAATGGTCAGCGTGATGGCGATCGCGATGCCGATCTGCCACCCGCGGATGCGCCGTTCGGAGCGAGCGGTTGAGTTTGGGCCCGTTGCCCGAAGAGTAGAGGGTGCTGATTTCTCGCCGGAATCTTGAACTGCCGCTGGATCGGTTACCGGAGCAATGAACCGGTACCCACGACGGGCCACAGTTTCGACAAAATGCGGGGTATCGGCGGAATCGCCCAGCGCATCTCGCAACCTGCGAACAGCGGCATTGAGGCTGTGGTCAAAGTCGACAAAGGTATCGGCTGGCCACAATTTGTTCCGCAGTTCCTCGCGAGTGACTACCTCGCCCGGATGCTCCAGCAAACTGACCAGAACCTGAAAGGGCTGTTCCTGCAGTCGAATCTTCGACCCGTTTCGGCGCAGCTCGCCTGCTTTCAGGTCCAGTTCAAAGACGCTGAACCGAATCGTCGGGTTACCGCTTAAGGGAACCAACACTCCCTCACTATGTGACTGGCGTGAGTGTAGCACTCTTAAGGATCACTAAGTCTGGTGTCGAATGATCCTCTAATCAATGGCAAACAACTTGAAGTGGGTGTCCCTGGGTGATTGTAGGTCAAGCGTCGTAGTCAGTTTACCTAACATCGCCATAGCACCAAAACCGCAGGCCCTGTTGCGAGCGGTGCACATTGGTTCAGCAGAAATCCCACCCACGGCAAGAATCTGCGTTTCCTTCCGACCCTGCACTTCGGTAATCGTGCCAATGCGATGTAGTGAAAACTAAGCTAATTCTGCCGGACGGGAAGCTCGATTCTGGAAATCGCTGAGCACTCATACGCTCGAAGAAAGGTGACCTTCATGAAAGCTCTGTTGGCGTTGCTTTTGACATCCGTCCTTGTACCCACTGCTTTTGCCGAGAATCGGAAGGAACAAGAGCGCGTGAGAGAATCGGGCCAAGTCCTGAAAGAGATTCTCAATATTCCCGATGATATTCCGCAGGAATTGCTGGACAGGGCCGAGTGCCTAGTCATCCTACCTTCAGTCAAGAAGGGCGCATTCGGAATTGGCGGCAGCTATGGCCGCGGGGTCATGATCTGCCGCAGCGGACAGCACTACACCGGCCCCTGGGGAGCGCCGGCCATGTATGCCCTCGAAGGCGTGAACATCGGATTCCAGTTGGGTGGCGAAGCGACCGATTTTATCCTGCTGGTGATGAATCCTAAAGGAGCACACTCATTGCTGAGCAGTAAAGTTAAGCTTGGTGGAGATGCTTCTGCTGCCGCTGGTCCAAAGGGACGATCTGCCGAAGCCGCCACCGATGTCGTTATGAGCGCAGAGATTCTCTCCTATTCGCGTGCAAAAGGATTGTTTGCTGGCGTCTCGCTCGAAGGCTCTACACTGCGCTCCGACGGCAGCGCCAACCAAAAGCTGTATGGTCAAAAAGTAGGTGCGAAAGACATCATCGTACTGGGCAAGGTGAACGCTCCGAGTTGTGCTCAGGAGCTGAGAGGCCTTCTCGACAAGAAAAGTCCCAAGAACCGCTCCGAGGCGAAATCGCTCCAGTAGAGTTCTATTTCAGATGGCTTCGAATCAGCTACACCGGTTTCGGGAGCAGCGCAGGTCGGTGGTCATGCCTTTCCAACTCCAAATTTGGAGTTCCAGTCCTAATCCAATCGCTTAAAAGTGATCCGTGCGTATTGCGGAGTTCTTATAAAAGGCTGTAACAGAGACTCAGTCCTTTGCGTAGTAGACGTCGCCACTCCCGACGTACGATTCTCCTTCAGCCCAAACAGAATAGAAATTGCCAGCCCCTTCGGTCACCGTTTCCGTGTAATCGCCGCAGGGATGGTGGAAACCGACAGAAGTTTGCTGAAGCCTCCCCTTCCACCCTTGGGTTGTGGAGCCTGGGGACGGCGGCCTCGTCGTCAATCGCACAAGAGTGCTACTTGTGTCCGGCGATCTTTGACGAGCGGTGAGATAATTGCACGCATCATGGCTAAACAACGATGATGCACTCTGCTTGAGCTGCGAACACCCGAAGTCGGAACACGGAGACAAAGGTTGTATGCACCTGGACCCGCTCCCTCCGCAGCCGCACGGAAACCCGGAAACAAAGGTTTGCAATTCCGGCAAATTTCGGCCTCGCCTAGGTAAGGGGTTTCAGGTCTGATGACAAAAAGTCGTGACCTTCCGCGAACCGAAACATTGGGCCCCTACTTCGGGACTTCTATCAAGCCTTGCTGAATTTCAGAATTCGCTCGCCTTCCCCGCAAGCTTTAGCTAATTCCGCGTTCAATATCGCGCCCACGAGCAGAGCGAAGCCCGTCCAGTACAACCAGACCATTAGTGCTATAGCCCCACCCAGAGTTCCGTAAATCTTGTTAAACCCAGCAAAGTGTCGAAAATATATCCCCAAGAGGGAGGACAGCCCGATCCATGCAACTACGGCAACCACGGCGCCAGCCCATATATCTCGGAAGCGGTGTCTTACATTGGGGGCGAAGAAATATAGGATCTCGATTGCTAACCAAACAACTCCGCAACCGATTGGCCAACGGAGGTACCGCCAAAGCAGAATAAACAACTCAGAAACATGAGCCTTGCTTGCAATCCACTCACCGAACCTTGGCCCAACGATCATCACTGAGTGTGCCACGAACATTAAGAATCCTACCGTGAATGCCAGCCCGACCGATAAGAAACGGATTTTCCAGAAGGGACGGTCATCGCAAACGCCGTATGCGATGTTCAGCGCCTCGATAGTTGCAGTAAGAGCACTTGAACTGGTCCACAGAGTAGCCACTATCCCGATAGAAAGAAGGGTTGCGCGATTGACTGTGATTACGTCAACCAAAACTTTGTCAACCAATCCCCTGCTGTCGCTTGGCAATAAATGCGCCAACAAAGGAAAAGCTTGATTGAGCAGATCGGGTAGTGACAAATACGCCATGATTGCTGACAACAAAATGAATGTCGGAAATAGGGATAGCAAAAAGTAATACGAGAGCGCCGCCGCCATGAAGAATGTGTGATTCCGGGCTACGTTGTCGTACGTCTGAAGGAGCACACGTCTGACAATGACTGAATTGATGCGAGCACGGCGTTTCAAGAAGATTCTGCTCGGCCGATGAGAGCGTTCCATCTGAGGAATTGTTAGCACGACCGATACGTGATGGCTACTGCTTAAAGACCAGGGTGTACGGTACGTTCGAATGCGTCTGGTCCAAGAAATTTCATCTCCCATCCCCCGCTTACTCCCGAGCCGACGCTGAGAACACTCCAATCCGCCATCCCGCCGGAAGTGCGTGCTCAACGAGCGCGACCACGCCCCGCCGGAGATTTCCCATGCGAGTGGTCGTGGAAATGCACCATATCGGCGATCCGGCCAAGTGTGCGATCTCCCTCTGCCCATGAGTCAATCAGTGTTACGGCGATGTTACGCCAGCCACCGACTAACCTTTGCTTTGGGTCATCGTGGTACACTGCGCCGTTCTCGGGAGGGACCTTGGCCTTTGTCCGCGTGCTTGGCCGTTGGACGATGACGGCTCTCATGGTCAACACCGTGATAGGTAGCGGTATTTTCGGTTTGCCCTCGGAACTCACTCGCCTGCTCGGTCGCTCCAGTCCAGTCGCGATGGTGATTGGCGCTCTGGTTATGGCAATCCCCATCTTGTGCATAGCTGAGGTCGCCTCTCAATTTCCTGAGGCCGGTGGAGCATACCTTTTTGTCCGCACCGCATTCGGACGGTTTCCAAGTATCCAGGTTGGATGGTTTCACCTCCTGACCAGCGCCAGCGGCGGCGCGGCGAATGCAGCCATTTTCATGACATATCTGGCCGCAATGATGCCTTGGACGGGCCGGGGCTGGACTCGTGCCATGCTGCTGATTGTTCTGATTGGAATTCCGACTGTGGCGAACTGTGTCGGAGTTCGCAGCGGAGCCGGCATGAATAACCTACTCACGGTTTCAAAGCTGCTTCCGCTGGCTCTTGTCATTGTCTTGGGGTTCATTCGGTTCAGTCACCATTCTGTACTTCTCCACGCCTCAGAGATAGCTGGCCCCGGCCTTGGTTCATGGGTGACAGCTATGTTGCTCCTTGTTTATTTCTACTCTGGGGCTGAGGACGTTGTTCTACCCACAGCAGAAGTGAAAGAGCCTCGTCGCACAGTTCCGTTTGCCTTGCTTGCAGGATTGACGGTGTGCATGATCGTGTACGCATCCTTGCAGTTTGTTACGGTGACTGTTATCGGAACTAGTCCCACCGACCACCCGATCGCCGACACCGCATCCATCTTGATCGGACGCGGTGGCGAGATGTTTGTAGCAATCTCGGCCATGATTGCAACCTATGGCTCGATTTCAGGAGTGATATTGAACCTTCCGCGACTGGCATCTTCCCTTGCGTCACATGGCGATTTTCCAGAATTCCTCGCAAGGTTGCATCCACGTTTCAATACCCCCGCACTAGCCATCGCGTTGTTTGCGGCCGTTGTCTACCTAATGGCTATCAGTGGGACCTTCCTCTGGGCGGTTGCCGTTTCTGGGGCTGCGACGATTATCATCTACACCGGAATCTGTGCCGCTCTCATCAAACTCCGTCGCGAGCAGCCACAAGCCGACGCACTCCGGATCCCCTACGGTCGCATGTTGGCTATCGTTAGCATTGTGATCATGCTCGCTTTGCTCACACGCCTAAGCACCCGTGAAGCATTGGCTATGGGAATCACTACGCTCCTTGCCACCGTGAACTGGTACTGGGCAAGGAGACGGGAAGCTCGAAAAAACGCAGCCAAAACGCCGGCGCTTGTTGTCCAGTGACGAACCCCCGGCTGACCCTGTTGTGACCAGGCAATTCCACTCACAACCTCTGTCCGGCCCGTAGTTGGTGAAATCGCGAGTGGCTGTTGAAAAACTCTTTCAACCTAAAATCGCAAAAACAAAATTGCGTTAGGAAGCGTTTTAAGCGATCTTCTCGAATTTCAAGGCATTTCACGTCACCCGGATTTTGACCATTTCGGTC